>Ga0302209_10000043_pt1 | contig 64479 bp, 99 predicted proteins | sample II_Fen_E3_1_FD_194574 | JGI IMG/M metagenome (GOLD analysis project Ga0302209, IMG submission 194574) | Peat permafrost microbial communities from Stordalen Mire near Abisko, Sweden - II_Fen_E3_1 | ecosystem: Environmental > Terrestrial > Soil > Wetlands > Permafrost | place: Sweden: Abisko...
TGCATAAACATTCATTATTTCATTCATACCTGAAGTTGTTAGTCCAGATGGTACAATTACTTTTAAATGACTATTATCTATTGTAGATGTTACACCATAAGTACCTGGATAAGATGTTCCAAAACTAATAAGTCCTCCTGATAATAGACTACCATATATATCAATAGAATCACCATATTTTCCAAATATAGGACTTATTTTTGATATTATAGGTTGATTTGTTGTATCAACAGTGAAACCATTTAATGTATAATTACCGTTTATACTTTCTACTCTAATATCAACATTACCAGTTGGTATTGTGTCATTAGTTGATGTAGAATTTAATATCTGGACTGTTAATGCTGTTGGACTATTATATGAAAACCTTGATAATACATTTCCTACATAAACACTCATTGATGGACTGTTTATAAATCCAGTGCCATATACACCTATTGAATGCTGTCCTCTTTTCATATGTGTAGAACTAAAACTACTTAATGATAAATTTCCAATTGTTAGTAAATTATATGAATATGGTAATGATGATCCGTATTTGTTAATTACTATAACGCTATTTATACCTGGCGTAACATCAGTTCCTATATAAATCGAACAAGAATTGAAATTTATAGGTGTTGATTTACATATAACTCCACTAAATGTAATAGTCAAAGGAACATTTAAATTAGTTCCTGTTAGAATTACTGTATTACCTGGATAAACTGATGGATTTATATTTGTTATAGTTGGAATTAGAGTACTAGTAGATCCATAAACTGTAAATCCAGATTTTGATATTTCATCAACTCTAATTATTGTATCTCCAATAGGAGTATCATTTGAAATATCTGCTCTTATATGTCCAGAATCTATAAAAGTTATTTTTGATGATTGAGTAGGACCAATATGAACTAATGTAGTTGAGACATCAAAATTTGCTCCAAATATATCTACATATCCACCTTGACTTGCAGATGATGGATAAAAACTTTCAAATAAAGGAATTGTTCCATTGTTAATTATTATGTTTGCAAATAAACTTTGTCCAGGATTTATCAATCCAAGATCTGTTTGAAGATATAATTGAGTAAGACCAAGTGTTAATAATGGTACTATAGCAGTTAATTTTGTTGAACTAATAACAGTAGTAATTGCATGAGTTACTGGTACAAAAAATAACTCTGTTTTTCCAGGTATGAAATATAATCCTTCTATTGTTATAGTAGAATTTATATCTGCGCTAGTAGGACTTATTGTTATTATAGGTTTATTATTTTGTTTAAATACTTTATATTTTGCTGATGGACCTGTCGCTAATGGAGATTTTAATACCACTTCAACTTCATTGTCATAATTAGTAAGATCAGGTATTACAACATTTAATTGATTAGGAGAAACTAATGTTGTTACTCCTGTTATTCCGCTAAAAGATGCAACTGTATTTTTAACAAAATTTATTCCATATATTGTTATCAAATCACCATTATATGCACTTGTAGGATCAAAATCTGAAATAATTGGGGCATTTGAATATCCTTCCAATATATATGATGCTTCACTACCATCATCATCTTTTATCCAAAATCCTTTAGTACTTCCACTACTTACTGTTGTATCTTCATATCCAAAATAAATATAACCTTTCTCTGGAGTTTCAACATCATCTTTAAGTATTTTTTTAATTTTAATATAACTCATATATAACGATTTTTCTTTTCGTTATATATAAATTTTTAAATTCCATATTGTATTTCTAATATTTTATTTTTTTCATAAAATACTATATTCAACTTATTTGTATCTTCAGCTAAATTTATTTTTGGTATGCACCAAATCACACTATTTTTATTTAATGATGTTTCAGATAAAGTATAATATATTTTGTTTGATTTTAAATCTTTAATATCAATATTTAATGCTTGCATATCTTCTCCATTATAATATAACATCAATTTATTTTCATTTTTATCATACGTTATATTTATATTGTTTTTATCTAAGTTATATTTAACATCATATTTTTTAAAATCAAATTTCTTTGGATTTTCAATTAATTTTGACTCTATTATTCTATCAGTTATCATTTCTGGTGTTATGCTAGTAGAGCATTCAAATTGCTTATCAGTATTTTTATTTATCGGACACCAATTCCAATCTCCTGGATCAAATTTGTGTGTATTAAAACATCCATTACACACTTTAAAATTATGTATGTTTATGTTATTAGTTTTAAATTCGCAAAAAGGTTTAGAAAACCCTGACATCATTACTACTTGCTTACCAACAGCCCATGCCAACCAACTTAATCCTGATCCAATACCAATATAAAATTCAGACCATTTTAATTCATTGATTCTGTGTTCAATAGGAAAATTTCCAGTTCTATCTATTATATTTTTAAGATTGGTTGGTTGTTTACTTATTACCATAACTTTATATCCTTGTGTATTAAACCAATCAACTAAAATTTGCCAGCCTTTATTGCTATCTTTGCAAGGATAATGCCAGTGCTTAGAGTTAGCTGTTGAGAATTGACCAATGCAAACATATTTCTCTTTGATTGGTCTAATTCCTTCAGGAATTTCAATTTTTGGTATAATTTCTTCGTATTCTAATCCAAGTATATCACTTGCTGTTTTTTGCAAAGGAATAGTTTTATAATCAATAGGATTTCTATTGTTGTCATATGGAGAATACCAACCTATTTTATATTTTGCATACAAATTTTCAGTGTTTTCTTGTCCTGGTTCAACAAAAGTTATTTCTGAATATTGATTTATGAACCAACTATTCCAAAATGTTGAGCACTGAACTTTACAATTATGCTTTTTTCTAAATTCTTCAATATATGGAAACCATGCCAATGTATCTCCTATTGATTTGCTTTCTAATGTTATCAATACATTTTTATTAGTTAAATCAAAATCATGAGTAATTACTAATTTATTATTTTTAAATATGTTAATTTTGTATTCTTTATAACATTCATAATTAGTACGACACCAATTATTGTTGTTTAACATTTTTTTGTATATAATTTCATTTGTATTTTTATCTAATATTTCAACATAAAATTCAGATGGAGAATCACCAACAATTTCTACCTTTGCTCCTTTAATGAAATCAATATTATAATCATATTGTGGTTCTACTATTCTTTGAGTTGTTTTATTTATATAAAGAGTATTATTATACTCTTTTAATAATATATCTTGAAATGTTATATTATCATCTAATCTTTTTATATTGAAATTATCTAATATTCTTTTAGAATCTTTATCAACATTCATTGTCAAATATTTAATGTTTTTATATAAATCATATGTATCTAAATATGTATTAAGATTGTTTAAATAAACAGGCAAATCATACGATGTTGCTTCTTTGATAGCTAATGGATTAAGTTCTAGTAAAGATGAATGAATTAGTAAATCAGATGCTTGATAAAATAAATCAACATCACTTCTTTCTCCATGAATTATACAATTGGCTGGTTTTTTATTTAATAATGGACTCCAATAATCAGAAAAATTCTCTGCTTGATTGCCTACAAAATGAAATTGTATTTTATAATCTATCAATTTTTCTGCTATATCAAAAACATATCCTTGATTTTTTCCTGATGTAAATAATCCAACATTCAAAACATGAAAATACTCAGGATCAAATTTCAATACATCAATTGCTAATCCGTTATTACATGCTAATTTTTCTACTGGATATTCAACAACAGAAGATGGTATGTCAAATTTACTATATTGTAGTTGTGAATATTTAGATACAAATAAAAACTTATCTGGAAAGTATATTTTTTTATTAATATCAAAAGTTGAAGTGTGAGTTGTTTCTATTATTTTATATGGTCTATCATCTCTATATAACCAACTCACATGATCATTTCTCATTCCAAAAATAAATAATTCTGGTATTTCTTCCATATGAACAATATCAGGATTAATAGTATTAATTATTTCTTGAAAAAAATCACGTTTTGTTTCATCTTCCATTCCTCCAAGTGAAATGAATTTATCTCCTAATAATTCAATCAGTCTATTCCTTTGTACTACAAAACTCCAAGAGATTTGTCTATATTCAATTACATAGACATCATTTGTATTTATTAAAGATTCTACTCTTTTTAATGACACAGAAGGAAGTCCGCCAGTACTGGCATGTGGCAAAATTATCAATATTTTCATTATAAATTATTTATTTTTATTTTTTATTCTAACTTTTATGATAAGTTTATAATTTTAACAAAAAAAAGCATCATTGAAAATCAATGATGCTTTTTATTAAAAATAATAAATTAATCTAAAGATACTGTATTAATTGGTGTATATTTATTAATTAATGTTTCACGATTACTAAATCCTCTGCTCCTTGGACTCATGATAACAATTGGAGAACTTTGAGCAGCTTTATATACTGATATTTTCATTTTACTAACTGCAAAATTAACTTGCTCATCCCATTGTTTAATATCATATTTATAAACTTCCTCCATTTTAGGAAAATAGTCAATATTCAATGAATGATTTTTATAATTCAAAATTAAATCATCTCTTGTCATTCTATCACGAATTAAAGATGCACATATTCCACTTTGTACCCAATAATCAATTGGATCTTCATTTGCATCAGGTAATTCTGCGGCAGGTTTAAATTTTCCATTATATAAATCAAAAGGCACAATTTCATCTTTATATAATTCAGTGTTAATATAATCTGATAATTCATACAATTCAACTTTTGTTAAATCTCCAATTATAGCATGAACACCAATTGAACCAATATCATGGAAGGATGCCCAACCCAAAACGATCTCAGTATGATTACCTGTTGAAACAATGCCACTTTTAAATCTGTGAGTATCTTCTAATCCTAGTACAGTTCTTAACACTGCATGTATTGATGCTTTACCTGTATCACTTAATTCAGGAGCATCACTCATATGAATTTTATCAACTTCTAATATTTCATTGACAGTAGATTGAATTGGTTGCCAATAGGTAGTAGTTCCTAATTTTTCATCTAATTGAGTCACATAATCTCTTGATTTAGTATTCAATGATGATGGATTTGAAATAAATATGGTATGTTCTTTACCCATAGCTTTATAAACTAATGCTGCTACAATAGATGAATCAAGTCCTCCTGATACATGAACTTGAGCATTTTTAATTCCTGACAATTTGAAGAATTCTTTTTGCTCAAATAGAATAGCATCAGTTATTTCTTTATATTTACTATCATCACTTCCTATAATTGGATCACAATCTGATATTTTGAAATTTGAATTTGCATCTTCAAATTTAGGTAGTTCTTTAATTAATCTTCCATAACTATTATAAACAAGAGATCCACCATCATAAATTATAATATTTTTAACGATGTCACCACAACCAACTGAATTTACAGAAACAACAGGAACCATATTATTTTTAGCTATTTTAGAAAAAAGATTTTTTCTAATTTTTTGCTTTCCATAATAAAAATATGATTGATTTGGAATAATCAAAATTTCTGCTCCCATGTTAACCATTTCTTGAGGAATATCTCTGTGATGATTCATAAACCATGCATCTTCACATATTGGAGTTCCAATTATAGTTTTACCTACATTTGGTAAATAAACTTCAAAAACTTTAGTTTCAGTTCCTTCTGTGAAATATTTTCTATCTTCGTGATGATCTGTATCAGCTAATAATTGTTTATCATATGTACGAATACCATTATTATCAATAACAGCTACTGAATTTTTTAATACTGGAAATCCATTTCTGTTATTACCGTGAGATGAAACAAATCCTATCACGATAATTCCTGACATATTCAATTCTTTTCTATATCTTTCTATATCTTTCAATTTTGTTATTTGATCACGAATGAAATCTTCTCGATCCCAAAGAGAACCACAACAATATCCACTAATTGAAGTTTCTGGAAACACTGATATGTCTACATAAGAGTCATAGCTATGATCTAATTTTAAACATTGTAGTATTTTTCTAGTATTACCAATTAAATCTCCTGTTACAGTATTGATTTGATGTACTGAAATATTTGCATTTTCAATCATAATTTGTAAATGTTTTTAATTTGACTACAAAAATACATATAATAATTGACATATACAAAATAAATTTATAATATTTATAAGTATTAGGATACGGTCCAACCTTTATTTGTTGCAATAGTTTTATCACAAGTAGAAAATCCTAAACAACCTGTAATTTTTATTGCTTTACCAGATAATGTTGGTAAGTCTCCAAATAATGTATTTAAGGCTATCGCATCTAAATTACAATAAGAAACATCAACTTGAGGAGAAGAACCAGTGAATGTACTACCAGTATTAGTTAGCCTTATGCTTGTAACTTGATTTGGAATTCCTGAAGTCCCAGCAATCGTAATCGAAGAAATTTTAGAATCTAAAATCATTTCACCATTAACATATTCAGTAGAAAGAAATGCCCCATTGAAATTACATTGAGAAGTTAAGCTACCTATATATTCAAAGCCAGGGTTATTCGGTAAATTAGGACAGCCAGAAAACATATTACTAGCGTCAATTATATTTCCGAATGCTAATGGCAAAACAATTGATTGTAATCTTAGCATGTTAGACGCAAAACCCCCAATATTACTCACGACACCCCATGAAGACGGTAGTACTAATGAAGAAATAGAAGAATGTGAAAACATAACTGAAATACTAGTAACTAGATCCCAAGATGTTGGTAATTCTATTTTTGTTAAAGAACTACAATACCAAAACATAGTACTAAGATTTGTAACTTTTCCCCAAGACGATGGCAATATTATTGATGATAAACTATTACACACGTAAAACATTTGACTCGCATCCGTAACGTTACCCCATGTTGGTGGAAATGTTACAGAAACTAAAGAAGAACACCCATAAGTGATACCATTTGCGTTTGTAACATTTCCCCAATCTGGGAAAGCAATTGAAGATAAAGATGTACAACTTTGAAACATATTTTGAACTGTTGTTAGGCTTCCAAAAGATGGTGGAAAAATTATTGACACTAAAGAGGTACATCCATAAAACATTAAAGTAGCGATAGTTACGTTTGTAAATGATGTTGGAAATTTTATTGACACTAAAGATGTACATCCATAAAACATATATGCTATAGTATTAAGGTTTCCCCAAGATGTTGGAAAGCTTACATTCTGTAAAGAAGCACAGTTATAAAATAAATAACTAGCATTTGTCACACTTCCCCATTCAGGTAGGTATACTGACACTAAAGAATTACACGCAAAGAACATATAAGTAATAGTATTTACACTTCCCCAAGATGACGGAAATCTTATGCTTTTTAATTTTGGGCATAAGGCAAACATATTACTAGTTGTTATTACTTTACCCCAAGATAATGGTAATATAATTGAAGATATATAAGGGCAAACGTAAAACATATAACTTGTATTCGTAACATTACCCCAATAAGAAAAATTTACGTCAATTAAAATATCACAGCGTGAAAACATATATGTGCAGGTTGTAACTAAATTAAAACTAGATGGTAATGTAATTGATTGTAATTTTGCGCAATTTTGAAACATATAACTGGTGTTTTTATTTGCACCCCATGATACTGGCATAACTATTGATTTCAACTTAGTACAATTATTAAACATGTAACTTGAATCTGTAATTAAATTAAAATCTAATGGTAATACTATTGATATCACTCCACTATTATTAAGCATAGAACTTGAATTTATTGATAGACCTGTAGAATTTAACGGAAAGATTACACTTTCCAAAAAAGGAAGAGAGAATAAAGAATAGTTACTATAAAACATACTATTATAAGTTGTTAAATAAATAGCATTCATAATATTCGCATATAAAATTTTTTGTATTTGAGTAGATTTAGTAAGTGTATGAGCTTTTATGGCAAACGTACTAAGATTCCCAATTACACTACGAATACTAATCACAAATGTTGTATACCCGAGAGAACAAGGTTGCCCAGTACCAATTACATACTTATGCTGATAATTTGTTCCGCTAATATTATTAGTTGTTACGATTCCATCACCCCAATCAATAGTATATACTGACCCAGTTGATGTTATAACGTTAAAACAATATGCGATACAATCATCAGCTACAAGCAATTTAATCTCATTTATACTAGTATCTGAAATATCTATCCAATCTGGTTGTGGGGTCCATGGTATTATCGGTGTTATTACTGGTGATGATGATATTGATGTTTGACTTGGTAATCTTATTATTCCTGACATATTATATTCCTCCTATTATTTTGTATGTTAATGTTAAATCAGTTTTTGGTACAGAAGTTGATTCTATTATAAAACTTCCTGATGCTGTTGTTATAGATGGTTGTATTCCAGAACTTGAAACATCAGATGAGTTCAAATTTGAAAATACTGCATCTATCCATGATGTTATTGATACATTTGTATCTGATATTGTATAATAATAAAAACCGTTCGCATTTACAGAACTAGACCAATTTAAAATTAATATAGATATTGTATTTATTATTGTTGCATTTATATAATAATTACTATCTACCGTACCGTTAGCTTTTAAGAATTGAGATGATGTTCCTCCTGATTTAATAAATAAACTGGCTGAAATATTATTATTACCTAAATCAACATTTGAAGTTGAACCAGTATAAGGAATATAATTAATAATATTTTGTGTTATTCCTGTAATTAAGTTATTCAATTGTGTATCTCCACTTATTCTGTCAATAGTCTCATCGCTTATTAAGTTTGTTAATGATGTTTCACCAGAAATTCTATTAAATGTTTCTCCTGTAATTAAATTGTTTAAATATGTATATCCGCTTATTCTATTGAATGTTTCATCACTTATTAAATTATTTAATGATGTATATCCGCTTATTCTATTAGATGTTTCATCACTTATTATGCTTGTTAATGAAGTATCACCAGACAGTCTATTGAATGTTTCATCACTTATTAAATTAGTTAATATAGTATCTCCGCTTATTCTACTAATAGTCTCATCACTAATTAAATTTATAGTCTGTGTTGAAACAGGTAAATCTATTGGATTTATAGATTCAAATCTTGTTTTGCCAGAGTTCCAAATAGCCAAATAATTATCTGTTGGAATTTCTTCTCTTGTAGATAGAGGTTGTTCATATCCAATATCTCCTACTCTAGCTATACCATGATTATCAAAAACTAATCTACCATTACTCAATCCATCATATTTTACAGATTCAAATCCAGTATATTCACCTTCTGATAATCCTGTTGTTGCTCCACTTCTTAATATTATATAATCTTTCGTTGTAAATATTTGTTCAGAATGAGTTTCATAAGTTGTTCCTGACTGTATAATATTTCCATCAATATGAAATGATCCTCCGTTATCAGTATATACAAAAGGATTTAATCCATTAGGTTGATATAATTGATAATGATTATGATTAGTATTAGAATATGATGTTGAATCAATAGAACCATCTGCTTTTAAAAATTGATTTGATGTACCTCCTGTTACTGATACAATAGCAGAAATTATGCTTCCTTTTGATATTATATTTTCAGTTGAATTAATTCCTCCATTTACTTCTAATGTTAATCCATTATATGTTAATCCACTATCAGCATATGCGCCGTTTGTAGTACCATCAGATTTTAATATTCTATTATTTGAGTAATTAGTTACTGTATCAAAGCCTGTGCCTGATGTACCATCTGTGCCTGATGTTCCTGAACTACCAGAACTACCTGATGAGCCAGAGCTTCCTGATGTACCTGATGTACCATCTGTGCCTGATGTTCCTGAGCTACCTGATGAACCTGAGCTACCTGATGTTCCATCTGTACCTGACGATCCTGAGCTACCTGATGAACCTGATGTTCCATCTGTACCTGACGATCCTGAGCTACCTGATGAACCAGAGCTTCCTGATGTTCCTGAGCTTCCTGATGTTCCATCTGTACCTGAAGTTCCTGATGAGCCAGAGCTTCCTGATGAACCTGATGTTCCTGATGAGCCAGAGCTTCCTGATGTTCCTGAGCTACCTGATGAACCTGATGTTCCTGAGCTACCTGATGTTCCTGATGTTCCAGAACTACCTGATGTTCCTGATGTTCCATCTGTTCCTGAGATACCTGTTGTACCATCTGTTCCTGATGTAGATGTTCTTCCAGATTCAACAATTGAATCAACTGTATATTTTAAGTCATTTAGTTTTTTTCTTATGTTTCCACCATTTTCATATTCCAATATCCATTCACTCATATTATAATTTATTTATTTATTTATGTATATATTTAAATTAATCTTTATACTTTAGATATAATAGGATTATCTATCCATATAGAAGAATCTATCCAAACTTTACCATCTTGCCAATATCCTTGAGAAAAAATACTAATATTATATGTTACCTTTAAAATAAAATAATAAATTCCTTCATTTCCTATATTGTTTGTTATTGATATTTTTATGCAATAATATCCAGGATTTTGAATATTAGGATATATTATATTTTCATAATCTGAAAATTTTTCTCCTACAATTAAAACATTTGAATAATATTTATTGATATTAGGATCAGTAGCATCATCTATGTAAAGTATAAGATTATTAATAATATCAATTGTATGAATAATATTTTTATCAAATTGATTAAGAGTAAGAGTAAATCCACTCTCAATATAAATTTCACCAGTTATTCCAGATGCATTTGAAAAATCACTTGTGTTACCTGTTATTTCTGTTGTTAAAACATTAGGTATAAATACAATTTCAGGAACACTATCATTAACAATAATATTATAAATATAACTTGATGTAGTATTGCCGACATAATCTGAAACTGAAATATAAATATTATAAATTCCATATTCAATTATTTCAGGTAATATAATATTTTTATCAATTACATATAAATAGAAAATAATATTATCTAATGATATATTCAAATTAAAGCAATCTATTATTCTATCAATAAATAAATATTTTAAACTATCTGATGTCCATCCAGTTATTCCGTCATGAGATAAATGCAACCTTGCATCGTGAGGTACTATTGTTCCTCCGCCAGTCCAAGTTGTTCCGCTAATAGGATATTTATAATAAATAATTGGTCCTTCTGATTCTTTAATATTTGTTGTTGTAGTTGTCGATATTATTCTAAATGTTGTAGTTGTTGTTGTATTTATTTTCAAATCAATTATATTCATAATAAGATAATCTGCTATATCATCATCTTCATCATTATCATCATATGAAAATTTAATACAATAATTACCTGTTTTAGTTATATTTTCATATATTTGATTAGTATCAACAATTAAGGTATTTAATTGAAATCTATTTATATTTTCATTTTCATTTTCATCATCTGATATATAATTTATAACATTACTAATAATATCTACCCTATTGATTATATTTCTATCAAAATCACCAATATTTAGAGTAAATCCGCTATAAATATTAATACCTGAACTTATACCTGAACTTACTTTATAATAGTCAGTAGTAGTGTCAGTTACGCTATATAATATATGTGGGTTATATATAATATTCATTAATTTAATATTTTAATTTTAACAATTAGTGATAATTCCATTATCATATGCTACATCACTAGTTAAATATCTACAAACATCTGATGTATATGAAGAATATGAAAATATTATTCTATTATATGATTGTTGACTATCAAAATTTGTTAAAAATTTAATAGTATAATAAGTTGATGTAGTACCTAAATATATATAATTTAGTGTTGTATCTAAACTCAATGATGTAATAGTATTATATGGAATATAATATTTAAATATTGTATAACCTGTTCCTGATGGTTTATATTCACTAATAATAAATTCTGTTGATCCTGTTGTAATTCCGCTAATAGATTCACAATTTACTTGATTGGTAATAATGTCATTAAAATATAAATTTGATATTGTTATAGCACTACTTGGAGGAATAGCAGGAGGATAATCAATATTTGCTTGCATAACATCTAATGCCACATCGTAATCAGAAGGATTATTCAAATAAATTTTTCCTATTTTATTTGTAAGAGAGCCATTTAAAAGTAGTAATCTACCTATTGGAAATGTTGTACCTGAATCAGAATCATAATAATAATTTATATTATATGTACTTTCATCAAAGTAATAGTAAGGATCATAATAACTCTCATTAGTACTACTATAATTTCCATTATAAATAACTTTTATTAATAAAAAAGTAGATTCTCCTGATGTTCCATAATCTAGTAAAAAATTTTCAGTGTAAGCAGGTAGTATTAATCTTGCATTGTAGCATGATTCATATGATATTTCAATATCACTAAGACTTAATAATGTTGAAGTTTGAGGCCCATCAGATGTTCTAAAATCTCTATCCCAATTTTTTATTTCTCTTTTTATTTTACTACTAAGTGAATTACTAGTTATTTTAGCCACTATATTTATATTAAATTTTATCCCAGTTTCCAACACTGGCATCAATTAATCTTAAAACCTCATATTGATGAATATATTCATATGATGTTGAATAATCTATTGTTTGAATGCTTTCAGGAATGATAGTTATAACTCCTTCTGATATGTTTTTAATTGTTAATACATTACCAGAACCTGTTGATATTGGTAAATATAAAGAATATGTTGAGGAATTATCTGTTGTACCAGAACATCTGATATATTCATCTGTTGTTGTACCAGTGTATGTGCTTGATATGTTTTTTACTCCATAATGTATTTGGTAATCAGATGGTACATCTGTTTCATCATCAAATTCTGAATCGACCGTAGCATGTAATATATCTAAAACAACATCATAATCAAGTGGATTAGTCACATAAATTTGTGGAATTCTTTCTTCAGAAGATCCTGTCATTATCAATAATCTATTCAATGGTCTTAAAATTGGGTCATTTTCGAAGTAATAATTTATATTATATTTTATTTGCTCATATATATAATATGGATCTTTTAAACTATCATAAGTTACTTTTATCATTAAAAATGTAACCGCTTTACCAACAAATCCATAAAGTAATTTATTGGATTCTCCTGCTTTCAAAACTATTCTTGATCTGTATTGTGATTCATATGGAATAGCTAAATCCTCTAAACTTAATTTATTAATTATATTTGGACCTTCAACCGCAATAAATGAGCAATTCCAATTTTTTATTGTTCTCTCTGTTGTATTAATAAGAGAATTAGGTGTTATTATAGCCATACTAATGTTTTCTCTTATATATAAAATTTAGCATCCAAAAATTTATATATAATATAAATATAAAATAATTAAACATGAGATATATTTATACGCCTAAATTTGATGGTACATTTACAATGAGTTGGATAGGTGCTCCAATGTATACAGATGAAATCTCAACTCAACTTCGTGATATTAAAACATTTTCAATTGTACCATTAAAAAGTATATCATCAATTACAAATTTCACAGATGTAATAAAAGGTGAAACAGATGAACATTATTTTAAAAAATATTTTTCTTATAGTAATTTAAGAAGTGGAGTAAGTTATAGTGAAGTGAGCTATAGTGAATCTATGCCTATTACAGGAATTACTCAAGTGTATTGTGCATTGAATGACTTATATTTAAATCTATCATATTATAGAATTGATGAAAATATTGATACAATACCTACATTAGCAATAAACACAATTGTAATTGAAGGAACTTATAATATTGAGGAAACTGATACCATTGTCGATATACCAGATGATGATTTTATAATATTTAGTCCTAAAAATATTTATAAAGTTTTCAAATTAACAGGATATGAAGTTTATGGTGTAAATACAAATAATTTACAAATTAAATATAGATTTACTCAAGATAATGGTAGAACATATACTCCATGGGAACCTTTAACAACTGAAAATATATCAACAGTAAAAATAAATCCTATCAGATTTGCTCAAGTTGAATATTCTGTTTCTAAAAAAACAAATGGAATTACATCTAAAATATACGATATAATATTATTAGGAGATTTTCAAAATATTAATAAAAATTATCTTAAACTTAATAGATATGGAGTTAGAGAGGATTGCTCTTTGACATATCCATCCCTAAATACTGGTACAACCATTGATTATGTTGATAATCCAAATGCTATATGTTTATGTGGAACAACAATTTATCAAACTGGAGGAGCAATTGATTATAATAGAGATTGGATAACAAAGGGATTGAGTTGTTATTTATCAGGAAATGTAGTAACAAAGTTAAGCTCACAAGTTAATGATCCTGGATTCAATTCAACCCAAACAGCAGCATCAGATGGTATTTTTAATCCATATGCTGGATCTATTAAAATTGGTAATTGGTATGCATATTTAGCAAACACTGTAGGTAAAATATTCGGATGGACAGTTGATTATCATTTAACAGATCCAGACGGAAAAGGAATTGATAGTATTCTTCATGAATATCAATTATATAATATAGTAGATACACAAAAAATTAAAATAATAGTACCTGAAAATACATTTCCTGATAATCAAGTTCAAGTGAATGAATATATGCTAGATATGATGGACACCTTTCAAGTTATAATACTAAAAGATGAATTTCATAATGCGTTTGGAATTGAAAAAAGACCGTCACAAAAAGATATAATATTTTTTTGCCAGGCAAATCGTATGTACAGAGTAAAAAGTGCTCAAGTAAAAAGAGATGTGATGTATATGGGTATTTATTATAATGTTGTACTTGAAAAATATGAAAAACTTGCAAATGAAAAAAATCTTTCTACTAAATCAACAAATTTGATAGATATATTAACAAATAATAATACTATTGATTCATTATTTGGAGTTGAGATAAGAGAGCAAGAAGATAAAATAGTAAGTAAACAATTAAAACCAATTACACATGAAGTTTATAGATTAAATGTAAATCCTAAATTAAATATAATTAAAAAGGATATTTATAATTCTTTAAAGGATATAAAAATAGCTGATAGTTATTATAATTTATCTTCTTTACCATCTGGAATTACAGCCGTGTCATATACTTACAAAGATTCAAATTTGAAAGTTAGTGATAATAGATCATTTAATGTTTGGTTCAATTTTAATAATATTTACGATACAAATAAAGCAATTGATGAAAGTACATTTAGGTCATATAATATCAATAGTACTAGTAATTTCGAATTTTTAAATAATTATGATTCAATTAATAACAAAGGATATAAATTATCATATAAAAATAGTAAAATTTCATTAACTATAAATAATATTGATTATAGTTTAACTGCAACAGGATTAACAACAAATATGTGGTACGGTTTAACTGTAAATTTAGATAATAGACAAAGAGAAGTGAGTTTAGATTTATTTAAAAGAAGATACAATTATAAAATAACAATGTTTACACATGATTATAAGAGTGTTATATTAGATAATACTAACACATCTGGTATTACATATTATAACTCAAATGGATATAGACCAGTTAAAAATACTGAAATAGCTACCAGATTACCTGATACTAGTTTATATAAACTTGCATCAATAAAATATGTTGATGGATATAATAATTCTGTTGTTCCATTAAACACATTTAATATAGATCAAACTATAACAATAAATTCATCTGATATTAAATTAACTAATATTAGAATATATGATGATGTAATTCCTGATGAATCTAAATCTAATTTATTGTTACAGAGAGTTGTGCAAGATTCTAATAATTTGATATTAGCAGATAATGCTACTAAAAAATTATTCACTAAAAATATTTATAATGATAGATGGGAATGAAATACATAAAATTTTTTGAAGGTATTAATGAAAAAAAATATTGGGTAGTTAATGTACGTGAGCCATATTTTGAAATAAGTATGAAAAAAATTGATGCATTAAATTGTTATAAAAACATTAAAGATGATGAAACATTTTCAATGTACACATACAAAAAAAAGAATAATAAAATTTATATAACATATGATCCAAATAGAAATTTTAATAACTTTAAATGGTGTATTTATGATGAATATGTTAAAGGTAATATAGAACGAGGTAGATTTGAGTATCAAGGAGAAATTGAAGTCACAAAACAAGATATAAAACAATTCAAATTAGAAAAAGAGACAAATAAGTTTAACATATGAAATATATTAAGAAATATGAAATAGTAGATTATAAAGAAACTGATTTTGATGAAATAGATGAATATGACGGTTTTTTATATGCATACTCTGATAAACCTTTGACTAAAAAAAATTTTAGTAAAGCTTTAATATTTCCATATAATAGAGCAGATGCTTCAGATACAGGTAGTGAATATATTTATCAAATTAAATTAAATAAGCCAATATACAAAAAGAAAAGACTTATTGATATGATAGATGATGAAGATATTTTTAGTGATAAGAAGGACATTAAAGATGAACATTCTGGTTATTCTGGATATTTTTTAAAGAATTATATGAATGATTGGCAAATTTATATAGAAGATGTTAATGATGTAGTAAGTTTCAAACTTGTAGGAGGATTTGTAATGTATGATAAAAATAAGACATCAAGATTAAAAATAAAATATTCAGAAGAAACTGATAGATGGTTATACTTATATATATCAGGATCATTAAGATTACCAAAATTGACACAAAATATTATAGATGAATTGAAACAATTTAGACCAACTGAATCAATAAAAATATATAAAGGATTAGAAGAAGTTCAAATTGTACATTCATCAGAAGTAGATTCTCCTTATAAAAAAGGACAAACAATAAAATCATTTTTTAATTATCCAACTTCTTGGACTACTAACATATTAACAGCTATTAGATTTATTGATGATGAACCATCAACACCTCCATTTGTTGCAGTTATGACTACTTCACCAGATGACATTTTAGTTGATGTACAGATGTTACCAAAGAAATACTATCATACTAATCAAAGAGAAATTATAATGCTACCAGGAACATATGAATATAAATTAGTATGGAAAGGAAAATAAAAAAAGAACCTTAATTAAGGTTCTTTTCATTTTAATTTTCAATCATTTTTTTAATATCTTTAGATAAATAATATCGAATTTTTTTATCTTTAATTTTAAATTCATAAGCTTCAAATGTTTTAATCTGCTGTTGCAAATTACAAATGAAATTATTCAAATCTACTATTGATTCAGTATATACTGGATCTGAATCCCAATAATCAGGAAATCTTTTCTTAAAACTTTCTAATTCATTTTCTACTATTCTAACTGATAAATAAACATTTTTATCAAATATATTTGATTTTATACTTATCATATCTTTCATATGTACAGTAAATCTATGTACTAAATTATCTGTTTCTATTGTTTTAAGAAGTCCTATTGCATATGCATCATTCTCTGAAATGACAATTGGTTTATTTTCTTTTACAATTGCTTGTATTTCTTGCTCATTTTTATCTTTAAGAACAAATCGCTTGTAGTCTGACCATAAGCAACGTCTAAAAATATCATCAATTGTTAGTGTAATAATCATATAATATCGAATTTTTTTTTTGTTATTAATAAATTGTATTAATATTATTTTTTTTTGTTTATTTTTTTTTAATATATAAGATTAAATATCAAAGATTTTAGTACCTTTGTGATGTTTAATAAAAACATATTATCGTTCTCTTATTATGAAATATATCAAACATCACAATGAAAATTATATGAATAAAAAAATAACTGATATTAGAGAGTTTTTTTCGAATTTAAAAATGATAACATATCACTTTGAAGATTATAATATATTTAATATTTTTAAAACTGATATTGAAAATGAACTAAATGTGAAATGTGAAATGCCATTTTTTGGATTTTCAAATTTATCTGAATCATTCTTTATTCCTATAATAGATACAGTAACTGTTCAATTACATAAAATGTTTAATATGATAATTAATAATGATTATATTGATATATATGATGACTGCAATTCAGGAAAATTAGGTTATAATAGATTTATTATTTACGAGAAAAATGGTAAATATTTTTCCAAAATAGGAAATCACATGTCTGATATAATTTCTAGAGAAGTTAATGATGAAAAATTTAAGTCATATTATTACATTAGATTCAGAACAAGAAGTTTTAATAATAGTGAAAAAATAGAAGAAGAAAAAGAAACAAACATAATTAATGACATAATAGATACACATAACCTTAATGATAAATATAACATATCAATATATAGTAGTGGAAGTCTACGTGAAATTAAAATAATTAGTAAAAATAGAATAATATTAAATTCTGATCAGAAAAAAGAAATTGAAAACGCTAAATTATTCGGATTTGATAAATATCAAGAATTGGAAAAATTATTATCAAAACAGAAAGAACATAATGATAATATAGAGAATATTACTCATATTGAAAAAGAATTTAATTTAAATAAATTTAATTTATAAAAACATGAAAAATTATTTACAATACATCAAAGAAGCTAAAATGTCTAAACTCATTCAACCAAGTGATGAAGAAATTGAAGAAGCTGAAAAAATATTAGCAGAAGGAAAAGATCCAGATTCAATGAAAGATGTTGGTTGTTTTTATATAGATGTATCTGGTAAATACTCAGTATATTATACATTTTGGAGATGGAATCCAAAATCTGCATCTTGTTATTATATTTGTAATCTAAGTACTGACTTTATGACTGCAGTTAAAAAAGCAGCTAAAGCTTCAGGTAGGATTCAAGTAATAATTGATAGATTTGGAACATATGCTGGACTTTTTCAAGCAGAAAAAAATAAAATCTTAACATTTGGAAAACATAGAGGGCAAACAATTGGAGAAGTATTTGTAGAAGATCCTCAATATGTTGTTTGGTTATCTAAAGATTTTAATGGAAATGCTGATATGGCAAAAGAAATTCAAGAATATAAAAAATTATTTTTTGAAACATTGACAAAGAAAAACCAAGAAGAAAGTACAAGTAAATATATAGGAGAAGTTGGTAAAAAAATTGAAATAAAAGCAACTGTTTATAATTTTAATACAACTCAGAGCGCATTTGGAACACAATATACCTGCAAACTAATAGATGATGATGGTAATAGATATATAGCTTATAATATTGGCAGAACTCTTAGAAAAAATGATGTTGTATATATGACAGCAAAAGTAAAAGAGCATAAAGAAATAGTAGGAATTAAATTTACTTCTATATACTATTGTAAGATAACTAATGTTTTTAATTTGGACGATGATATGGCAAAATTCAATTTATAAATTATGATGATGTATGAGAGTTTTTTAAAAACAATATTTAATCCAATTGAAGTTAAATTCGCTGATGCTATTATAATTTTTTTAAATATAGTTAAGCCTGAATGTAATTGGAGTTATAAAAAATTTGATGATGATGTTTGGATATATGCAAATTCGAACAAATTTGTATTTAAAATAGTTAAAGGTGATCACAAATCATACTATAATATCAATTGTGATTTTCATTATAATCAGAATTATTCAATACTAGGTGGTCATGTGATTGAATTTTTGTTACATCTTTTTAATAAAGATTATATGACGATTTTAGATATTACTGTATCAATTGATGATATTAAATATGTAATAAAAAAATTAACAAAAGAAAATTTTGATGATTTTTCCATTAAATATACTGCAAATAAATTTAATTTATAATTATGATGATGTATGAAAGTTTTTTAGATTTTTTTAGTAAAAAAACAAGTCCTACTATTAAATTAGCAGAATCATTAGTTAATTTTATTAATTCAATTGATTATAATTTAAAATGTTATTATGAAAAAAACGGAAGATTTATATCAATAAATAATAATTTCAATAATCTTAGATTATTGACTATTGATTCATATAAAATGAGAACTATGAATTTACAGTTTATTAAAATTAATGTGTATCATGCAAATTTAAATGAGAATGAAAATCTTGTTGATTTTATTTATGAAATTTTTGATGTCGATATTAATCTTAATTATATTTATTTTGATATAACAGAAAAAGATATTCCAAATTGTATTGAAAAATTAACAAAAGAAAATTATGATAACTTCCTAATAAAAAAATCATCTGATAAATTCAATATATAAAAAAGACTGTCAATTGACAGTCTTTTTTATTTTAATCTACCCATTTACCCTTTCTGTCATCAAATCTTTTTTCAAGATCAATCAAATGATAACTCCATTTGTTAGGAAAATCTAATAATCTTAAGTTTAATTTTTGTACATCTTTGTGTACTTCAGTTAATTTAGCTTCAATCAATATTGATGGAGCTTCGTAACCATTACGGTTTACGATTTCGACTCTCCAAAGTCGAGTTTTAGATATTGTTTTCATCATCGTTAATGATGATGATTGGCGGAGAATGTAAATTAATTTTCATAAGTAATATATATATAATTTTTTAAATAAAGTTTATAGTTTAATCTTTAATTCGTCATATGGATATTGTTGTAATTTATATACTTCATCTCTTCTTGATTCATATTGTTTCCACAATATTGTTTTATAATCAGGATGAAAAATATCAACCAAATCAAACACTATTAGTTTTGACTTTTCTTTATGTAATCTCAATCCTCTACCAATTGCCTGACGTATTATTTTAGGTTCTTTGTAAGAATCTGCAAAGATAATATTAGCAATTGCTTTCACAGAAACACCTGTTGAAAATACACCGAATGATGCTATGAGTATTTTAGGATTACCTGATGTATCTTCTAGTTTTTTCTTAATATATTCTCTTTTCTCAGTAGATGTGCCACCATCCATATAGAATACATCCTTTCCAATACAATTATCTTTAATGTGATTATATAATTCTGTACCATATACAATAGTATGAAATAATATAAGTGAATTTGATTTGAATTTATCTACTAAGTTTTTAATGAATGTCATTCTTTTAGCTGAATTGTGTATGTATTCTCTTTCCAACGTCCAAGCTTGCTGTCCATTTGACTTTTTAATACTATTAACTCCTTCTGCAAACTTATGATTATCATGATGTAACATAATAACTTTTATTTTAAGATCAGAAATTAATCCTTTATCAATTAACTTTCTTGCACTAATATTTAATAATTTTGGACCCAATAATGATTGAATAGTTAATATTTCAACTGAAGCATCAGATGGATAAGAACCACTCATACCAAATCTAAATTTAGCAGTTCCAAAAGTTTTTGTTAAAATAGTTTGAATGGTAACAGCCTTAGCTGTATGAGCCTCATCACAGGCGACTATTTCAAATTGTGAAAACCACTCTTTTGGATATTTTTCAAGAGATTGATAAGTACCAATATATACATTAGGTAATTTTTCACCTTCTCTATATTTTCTTGGTTTATCACTCATTACTTCATCTATACGAATATCTAATGGAGTTTTATTATCATTATTGAAACCGTAGTTATAGTCATTCAAATCATTATAAAATTGTGTAACTAAACTTATACTTGGAACAATCAATAGAACTTTCGCTTTTTGATTTACGTTTTTTAAGTAATAAAAAAGTAGAGTACCAAATACTAATGATTTACCTCCAGCAGTTGCGATTTCAATTAACCCATATTGATGTTTGAGTAATTGATATATGGCATCTACTTGATGCTCATAAGGCATAAATGATTTACCATCAGGAGTTTTATGATCTTTATAAAAATCCTCAATAAATTCTTGTAAATTATCTTTTGATATATCTTTATTACGTGGAAATTGGTCTTGATTTTCTATTATAAATTTGTAACCATACTCTTTACAGCATTTATATATTTCACCCCATAAGCCAAAGTTAATTACTCCGTCTGAAAAGTAGCTTATATCGCCATTCCAAACACCGAGTTTGAATCTTTTCATAAAACGATAATTATTAACTTTTCTTGTTAAATATAGTTTAAGTTGATTATATTCTCCTTTGGTTGATTCAGTTAAAATTAATTTTGAATTATCTTTATTTAGTTTAAATTTCATTTAGTGCCTTTAATTTTTCTTTTCTTATGATAGAATTTGCTTTTATATAATATTTTTTATAACTTTTTTTATTTTTTAAAAAAAAATTATAATCCCCATAAATTTTTGATTTGAAATCAAATTTAGCATAAAATTCATCAAGGAATATTTTATATGCTAATTCATCTATTTTCATCTATTTCATTTAATTTATTAATTCTGATTTTTTTATACAAACAGTATTAATATGTTTATTAATTATATCATTTAATAATTCAATAGATATTATTTCTTCATTTACATAATAACTATATACAGAGTTATCTAAATGTTTTATAATAATTCTTGGTTTAAATATTCCTTCTGATATCATAGAAGCTGATTTAATTCCATAGGTTTTTAATTCTTCATTGATTAACATTATTTATATCCTCCTAGTATATTTGCAAGTTCAATTTTAGCTTTAACAGAATAGTTTATTGATTCTAAATTTTTAGATGTATCTCTTAAAAAATTAACATGTTCATCTAATTCATTTATAAAACATTGATGTTCAGATAAATCTGCTTCAATTAATCTCAATTTTTCAGTTCCAGAAGTTTTAACTTGATATGATGTTGCGTAGAATTCAAATTTAGCTTTTGTTAATACCTTTGTTTTTTGAACAAGTTTATGTATTTTAACACTATAATTTTTTATTTCTTCAACTACCATTTGTCTTTGACTTATTGCTTCAGCTTGAATATCTGCAATATTTTTCAAATCATCATGAATTAATCTACCAGTTAATTTATTTACAATAGCAATCCATTGTTTAGTAGATTCTAACATCTTTTTTTGTAACTTTTGACGTGAATCTAAATCTTCGTTTTCAGACATAGTTATTACTTTATTTTATTTTTATGTATTATAAATAACTAGTATAGTTTAAATTTTTGTGAAATTAAGATCAAAATAATATTCAAAATTATATTGATTAGAAGTTTTATTTTGATTATATAAAAGAGTTATATTATTAAAATTATATGGATCATAACCTTGAACACTTATATTTGTCAAATTTTCAGGTTTATATACATCAGGATTAAATTTTGGATTATATTGTAAAATGATATTATTATAAATTGTTTGATCTGCTATGCTATAATAGTTAACGTAAAATTGTATAGTATCTAGTCTATATCTACTAAAAATATTACTATTTATATATTCATAGATAGCATTATTTATATCATTTGAATATATATCATCTTGTCTTATAATTTTAAATACTCTTTGTTCTTTAATTTTAAAAAATAAATAATCTTTTAATATTTGAGAACCATTTATATTTATCTGCCATCTTGTATTATTATTCTTATCTGATTCAGTTTGACTATATGGCGATATTATTTGATTATTTTCTTTTAAATCTGATAGATTTTCATTATAATTAACTTCCCATCCATCAGGTATTGTATTAATATCATAGTATTGATAACCATTATTTCCATTGGTTGTGTCATTAACTATCTGACTAAATTTTATAGCATCATCATTAATAGAAATTTTATCTTCTGTATAAATTATTTTACCACCAAAAAAAGTTCTCAATTCTGTTTGATTCATTGTACCAGGAACAGAGTTAACTGAAAATTTTTTTAATATTAAGTTACTTTTCACTATTTTTTAATTTTTTTTATATGTTGAATTTATTAGCAACTAACTCAGATTCATCTATGTTTATTATACCGCCGAATTTATAACCTTTTTTATCCATCCATTTGTCATTTATACCTTCATCATAGTACTCATATCCCCATTTTTTAAGAGGTTCATATTCTGGATGATAAACAATATACATATAATTTCTTCTATAATCTTTTATTGTTAATACATTTTCCAATGCATACTTAACATAATTTTGAATTCTGTCTTTAGGACAACTTATTTGTTTTAGAGAATTTTTGAATCTTTTATCTGTTGGAACTAACCAATATATTGTATCATCATATAAATCATCTTCAAAGAATTTTAAATATTTCATATTTTATATATTAAATTTATTTGCTGCTAATTCTGAATCATCTATATTTACAATACCCATAAATTTATAATTATTATCTTCATAATAATTATCAGTCAATTTATTTTTATATTCATTCCAACCCCATTTATCATCCACATTAAAATTGTTATTAGAATTGTCATATCCAACAAATATATATTTACATTCTTTTAAGCTGCTACTATCTAAAAATCCCCTTATTTTTCTATCTGTACAATTTATTTGTTTTAATGATTTTACAAATCTATCATCAGTTGGAAGTAACCAATATTTCCTTTTAGAATTTCTTTTATTTTCGAATTTTTTAATATATTTCATTATAAGTTAAATTTATTTGCGGCGAATTCAGATTCATCTATGTTTATATTACCCATAAATTTATAATTATTATCTTCATAATAATCTTCAGTTGGCTTACCTCTGTATCTATTCCAGCCCCAATTATAATCATCAATATTATTATTATTATTTGAATTTAGATTTGGATTATAACCTACAAATATATAATTATGTTTTTTTATTTCTTTGCTATTTGAAAAACCTTTTATTTTTTCAATAGAGAAATTCAATTGTTTTAGTGATTTTTTAAATCTTTTATCTGTTGGTATTAGCCAATACATTTTTTGACTATATTTTTCAAATTTTTTAATATATTTCATTATAAGTTAAATTTATTTACTGCTATTTCTACATCATTTAAATCTATATTTACAGTGCCCATAAATTGATAATTATCAGATTCAAATGAATCATTAGTCATTTTACCATTATATGGATTCCAACCCCATTCGTTAAGTGAATATGGCTTATAACAAATAAATACATATTTCATATTTCGTATTCTACTATTATTCAAAAATTCTTTCATTTTGTCTCTATCACATTTTATTTGAATTAGAGATTTTTTAAATCTATCATCAGTTGGTAAAAGCCAATAACTCTCAGATTCATATAGATAAGATTCGAATTGCTTAATATTTTTCATTAATCATTTATAGTTTTTATAGGATCTATTATATATTCCACATGAGAATAATTAGAAAATATATTATTATTCATATTTTGATCACTATTAGTAATAACATAAAAATCTTTATCCCAAGATGAATTAAATATAAATCTTGAACTGAACTCATAACCGAATTCATCCACCATTGGGTAAATTGATAAATCAGTATCAGTATTTTTCAATTTTAATGGCGATGATATAGGATTTATTTTTGAATACATCAACTCTTCTATTCTTCCAAAATTTTCATATGTTGTATCAAATTTATAATTTGAATTCCATGATTTTATAGTATCACCAGATAAATATAAAGATACATTATTAAATATTGACACATTATTGAATATTGGTTCGTATGATCCGTTATATCTATATATTGAATTCGTTGATGATACTCCATTTGATGTATTCATTATAGTTTCATTATTATTTAGATACATTGATCTTGCTAAAGGATCTGTTACATTATATTTTTGTTTTTTATTATTGTCATAATAAATTTGATATTTATCATAAATATTAACTGATGGTCCTTTTATTGAACTTTTAATATAAGAGTTTTGATTTGTTTCTAATAATTTTGGATCATTAAATGTAAAAATAAAAGGTGGATAATTTTTAGTCCAATCTGATACATTTTTCATTGTACCTCCTGTGATATTCATTGGATGTGTATATCCAGATTGTCCAATTGAATTAACATAGTAGTATGTTATACCAGAATCAAATTCAGATAATGTATTCATATCATCAAATGCATCAAATATATTAGAAGCTACAATTAAAGATGAATCAAAATCATTAACATTGGTTGCAGGATATGATAAACTATGTCCATCTAATGTTTTAGAATTATATAATCCAAATTTTTCTCCAAAAATAGCAACATTATTTATATTTACATATTTTTTTTGTATTGGAATTTTAACATTAATAACTATTAAAAAATTCTTAAATTTTTCATTTAAAATAACATGTATGGAATTTGATGTTTTATCTATTACGTTATTATTAGATAATCCGTTTTCATAAGTTGAATCATATGATCCATCAACATAATATTCATAAACATCATTTAGAATAATTGAAAATTTATAATTATTGAAATTTTTACTATTATCAGCAACTATGTTTATTATTCTTCCGTTGATATCTCTTGATACATTTGATACATTTAACGCATTAATATTTAATCCTTTAAATAATGTATTGGATGCAGTATAGTTATCACCAGATTGAAAAGTAGAATATTTTAATGTTTGTTTAACATAATCAATATCATCAATAGTGAAATTTGACTTATTTTTGAAAAAATAATCAAAATAGTCAATATCAGAATTTAAATATAATTCTAAGTTAAATTTTTTACTATAAATTTCCATAAAATCAACTTCAATATTAGTAGTTTGATTTAAATATTTTACAATATTATCAGTAGTTCCTGAGAAAAAATTTCCTATTCTATAAAAATAGTCTAAGTTTTTTTCTACCTCAGTTGGCATTAAACTAAACACATTACAAGTAGAATTAAAAGTATCTCCAATATTAATTGAATTGTTTAATTTATAAGGATAATCACAATTAGAATTTGATCCAGCAAATCCCCATTTTACTACTGATGGATTTTTTCTCCATATTTCAGTTAAATTGTTAAATGATATTTCATAAAGTTCATCATCTGAAACATATTCAGATGAAACATTCATTACTTGGTATTGTCCATCTTCTCCTCTTGAATGAGTCATATTTTTTTTAGTTAATGATGATGTATCAGTATAATCAACAGCATATAATTTTTGTTCATCTGTTGACGTATATGTATCTTTCTCATAATCGAAATCTGCAAAATGAGAATTTACCCTATTAAAATCAAAATCTTTAATGTCGCTGAATTTTATTCTATAAACAGGATAAACTATTGGTTTATTTCCATATTTATATATTTCTTTCTTGGTATAATATATACTATCTTTTCCACCTTTCCAATATTCTAAACCTGTTGAATATGAATTTATTGCATAATCACTTTGTATAAAATAAGCTCCATTTTTATTCTTTAATACATGATAAATCCCGTCTATTTGTATTAGATATAAATCTCCATACATTGATTCTGTTGTTTCTCCTGAATAATATGGATCAATATTAAAATTTGATGTATATCCAGATATATGATTAGTTATACCAGAAGGATTATTAATAATTTTACAATTATAATTAAATCCGTTAGTATAATTAATGTAACAAGTTCTATCATTAGAAACATTGAATGTATATCCACTCAAATCTATATCACTGACAATTCTATATGTATTTTTTCCATTATTATTTACTCTTATGACGTTATAAAATTCATTATCATAATCTGAATTTGTAAGTTGAATCCAATAGGTTTTATCTAAAAAAAATCCTTCAATAAAAGGAGATTCATTACTTTCTACAAATTTATCACCTGACATATATCCGAAGATATTATTTTTTAATGTAAATCCACTTTTTAGTTCAGGAGTAATATATGATGTTAAATTTGTTACTAATTCTAATTTATCAGCGTAAAAACCATAATATCTATTTATAGAATAATTATTTATATTAACTGGATTAGCAGGAACATCATCAAATAAAAACTTCAGATTTAAAATATGCGGAAATATTAAATTATTATTTTCAAAAGATTTAATGATTTCATGTTCAAGCTTAAAATGTGGCTGTTCATATTTTAGTATTGATTGTAAAAAATTCGATTTGTTTACATAACTACCATTATTATAATCAATTCCATAAAATTTAGAATACTCATATTGTCTAAAATCTAAATCAAATGATCTTTCTGGAAATGATGCATTGTTTGTGAAATTAGTATATAAAAATAACCCCAAATCAGTATTATACCTCATATCAATTACAGATACACATTTCCATTTATCAACTATTTGAGTATGAAAGTTATCTTTATTTAATTTACTTGAACCTAAATCGTCATCTTCATTTTCATAAGGTGCAGCGCCATCGACTCTTAAAATAATAAAACCATCTGGTAAATTTTCTTTTCTTATAAATAAAGGTGCTAAATACTCAAAATCTTCATTATACCAATTATCTTCTACTGATTTTGCTCCACTCCAATAAATATCATCGAATTGTTGATTATATTTAGTGAATACATTAGTAACATCAGAATCATATTTAACATCAAATGCTAATTGTGATGACAAACCATCATAATAATTAACTATTTGATTTTCGTATAGTTTATTTTTAGCAACTGAATAATGTTTATATTTTTGATTAGATAATTGAGTATTAGTATCAAATGATTCTAAGTATAGTTTATAATCAGAACTAACAACTAATTTTATGTTAGTTGTTAGAGCGGGATTAGTTCTTAATAATTGAAAACTGTTATTTATCATTATTATATTTTATTATATTTTTTAAGATCCAATACTTCTTACTGATGATGTTCTGTTTCTAAATATCTTAAACACTATTTCAAATTCAAATGGTCTATTTAAGCTTTCAGATTCAATAAAGATTCTGAGTTTTTTTGTAACTGATGGAGATGTAGATAAATTTGTAGGAAATGATATTGAATCACTTGTTCCTCCTGATAATTTAAATAAAAATTTAATAGGTAATGTAAATTTGCTATTAGAATTTATCAATTTAACTCCACTTTTATCAGAATAAACATAATCTGAAATATTATCAATATGTGGATGTATCGTAACAGGAAAATCAGTTTGATAATCATTGTCAGCACTCCAAGTAACTCCAGTCCAATTAACATCATTAAATATATTTATTGGAGTTGAATAAGTACCTCCTGAATTTGGTGTTGTAGTTCCAGTTAATCCAACATTCCAATTTTTAGAGTACAAAACTTGTCCTAATCCATTAGAATTATATGTTTTTCCTGAATTATATATTGCATTTGTTCCTGATACATCAGAAATCCAAATAAATTGATTATCTACTTGTGTTCTAAGCATATCTTCTGAATCAATATAAGTTGCTAATGATCCATTTGAATATTGTGTATTATAAAATCTATTATCACCATTAACAGTAGGTACATATTTTCTATATGAAAGTAATCCTAATTGTGCAGATTGTGAAACATTTCCAAATTGAATGTAGAAATCATCAGAAGAATATATATTATTGTAATATGTTCTTGTTGTTGTACCAGATAATTCTGCATAATCTTCACATGTAATATTTTGAATTATAGATGCACCATTTTCTATTGTAACATTTGTTGAATTCTTATATAAACTAATTGAAAGTTCTCCTTTTGCATTAGATACAATTTCTTCAAGAGCAGTTATTTTATCTGTTAATAATTTTAAATAATCATTTAACATAATTATATTACCTGAGCTATCTTTAAATGATGTGCCTACATTTACATCAGTATGAGCAACATATAAATCATTAACATAATATGATTGCTGAAGATGCGTTGTTAATCCTTTTGCATTAAAATCACTTTCTATTTGTGAATATATTTGTTCATTTTGAGCAGATTGTAAAATAGTAGAATTTTCGTTACCTACTTGAGAAAGATCAGTTGGAAAATCAATTGTCATAACGTCAGACCAATCAGATACTATAAGTGAGTCTGGAAATCCAACTTCTGATATAGATTTAATTTTAATTTCAACTGTTTCATTTGGATGTAAAGATATGTCTAATTGATTAACTTTAGGTGAATTTGCATCAGAAACATTTTCAACATCCCATGTCCAAACATCTAAAGCTCTATTATAAGTTCTTGTCCTTGCATCTGTCATATATTGATTCCAATTGGAAAAATATCCAGTTTCAGTAACATTTTGAGTTGTTATACTTGGATTAAGATATGCTTTAGTTTGATCAGTAATATCTCCAGTAGATGTAGAATTTGTGTATATAGTTTCTGTAAGATTTAAATTAAATCCTTCTGTTGTAGGCTCAGAACCTCCTGTAGCCTTATATCTATATTGAACAATAAACTGAACAACTTCTTGTTTTTGTTGTTCTCCTACTGTATTAATTATAATAGGTTCTGGAATACTCCAAAAACCTCTTACCCTAAATTTTGCAGTTACACTTGAAATTGAACCAGTATTCTCAGCAGTAATTTGACTAACTATCGATGTGTATGATTTAGTTAATGATGATTGCTGACTTATCAAAGTATTTAATTGATTTTGACTTGCCTGCTTATCTGATGTTGATTTGTATTGCTTAGTACTAAGTTCTTTATTCTGTTCAACTATAGCATCACTTAATTGTTCTAATTGTGATTTTATAGATACTTTTTGAGTATTTAAATTTTGAATTTTTGCTGAATCCGCTGTATCAGTTAAATGTGTATTTATTTGTAAAACTTTAAAATTACTAGATACTAAAGTTGGTACATTTGGTGTTATTCCAAATTTACTAGGTATATTTTTAGATATTAAATCTTTTAATATAGAACCATAATCAAATACAGTATCACTATAGAATTTTGTCATAGAAACAGTACTATTTGTATCTAAAACTAAATTGTTACTATAAAAAGATGTACCATAAGACCATGTTGATGAAATGACATTTGAATCTGTATTAATAGGTTTGATAAAAACTACATTGTATTCATCATAACCAATAGATATTTTTATTGTTTTTTCTGGTAATACAGGACTATAAATCTTCAATCCTTGTGATAGTATTGGAACAGGTTCTAACCCTTCCAACCTCTCTAAAATAACTCTATAATTACTTTTAGCTGTACTAACTTCCTTTATTGTCCATAATGTTGATGAATCTTTTTTATTTATTATTAATTCATCTCCTACTGATAATTGTCTAGTGTTACCTGTATAATCATAATAAGTTATCGATCCTAATACATACCACATTTTACTATTAATTGTATCATTATCAATACCAACCACATCAAATATTCCATAATATTGAAGTTTATCATAATCTAAGTCAAATACTTGCTCATCATAAGGTTGATTACTATGAAAAACACCAGTATTTTTTATATTTGTGTACCATGAAGTCAAATCATCAATAAAAACATCATTTCTATTTAAGAATTTAGTTTCAAAATCTGATTTTGAATTTGAACCATCTGATGTTAAATTACCATATTGATCTGTCTGAAATTTTATTATATATCTACGTGATAATACCTTTTTTACTTTTTGATCAATTCTATCAGTTAAATCAAGTTCTATCGCTAACATAGGATTATAAAGAGATTCAAAAAAAGAATTGTTTATAGATGTGAATTTTTTTATACTATCTAAACTATCAATAGGACTAGGCTCACTATTCAAATCATCTACATATATTCTTCTCATAGTTGTACCATCTGATACATAAGCTGTACTATCAGATAATCCTGCTAATTTCTGAATATTTCTATTTGCAATATCTAATTCATTTTTTAATTGACCAACTGTTGGAAATTGATATGATGATGTTGTTCCATCTGTATTCATTAAGTTAACGTTTACAACAGAATTTCTACTAGCTACAACATCATTTAATTTTGTCATAACTTCTACTGAATTCTTATTTAATACAGCTAGTTGTTCAGCTAAAGACACAAAACTGTTTTGTTGATTTATCATGTTTAATAATTTAATTTTTATCTATATATAAAAAAACTCTATTTCATAAGAAATAAAATGATGCAAGATCATGATATATATATTATATATTATATTTATCCGAATTTATAATAGCTTCTTCTGCTCCTTTGAAATATTTTTTTAATTCCTTTGGTACCCCGTATTTAGCTAACATAATATCTTTATTTAATGAATCTTTAATTATTTCTAAAAATCCTTTTTCTTTAGATTCAAAAATTTTCATGAAATTATCAATATATTTAACAATAGGATATAATTTTATCATAAGATTATAATTACATTCTCTTGTTGCTCTTTTCATATTTTTTCCATGCATCTCACTATCACCTGAATTTCCAGTAATATAATAATTAAATTTTCCAAATTTATTATCTATAGTATTTCCACTTCCACGATATTTAATGATTATACTCATAGCATACATATTTCTCCATCTAACTGTAATATTAGTATATACTTCTCTGACTTTATTGCGTCCATTTTCATCTTTTTCATTATTTAAGAAATCAACATTTTTTTTAAATTGATAGTCAGATGCAGTTGGGTTATTTTTATATAGTTTCTTCAATTCGTTATATGTAGGAGTTAATAATTTTGCTATATTATCTGATATATATAATGTGTTATTACTAATATAAAAAGGTTGCTGTTCTATAATATTATTATTTTCAAAATATTTTAAGTATTTCATATGTTAAATTTTTTTAAATTAGTTTTAAAAATTAAATCTTTTGCTTCTGTATTTGTTAATTTTCTAGTAATTAATATTGGTCTAACTTCATCAAGTACTTTATCATTATAAAATAATAATTTATATGTTCTAATATAATGATCTTCATGATCATCATCTTTATCATCATTTACCTCAATTATAATAGCATGATCATCAATAATTCCATTTGTAGCATAATTAAAATAATAGTCTTTTATTAGAGGTAAATCGACTAAAACATAATCACCTATTTCATATTCATATTCATTATATTCAAATTTTTTCAAGTATTTCATATATTAAATTTATTTGAGTGTTTTTCTATTTCTACTTCTTCTAATTCTTTCTTTGATAGTTTAATATCACCATTATATTTATAATATTTATATGTACCATCATTTAATGATGCGTCCCAATATACATTATCATTTTTTATTTCCATTACAATATATAATACACTATCAAAAATATCAGAATCAGAGAAAAAATAAATAATACTATCTATTGTTTTATCAGGACATCCAATTTTTTTCAAAGATTTTCTAATAATAATAGGATCATAAATAACTGACCAATATTCACCATAATCATTATTGGACTCAAATTTCTTTAAGTATTTCATTTTACAATTAGTATAAATTTTATTGGATCCCCTTCATCATCAACACTGCATTCAACTTTGTTTCTCCACATTTTTTTAGATGCCCAATTATCTAATGATCTAAATGGACGATTCATATTTATATCATCATCTGTGAATTGATCTCTTGTGATATAAATAATTACTTTATTGTCTGATATTTCCACTTTTGTTTTCTTTTTTCCTTTATAAAAATTCTCACAATCTTGTTTTATCTTTGATAATATGGGTAATTTTTTAGCATCTGTATTTTGAATTACCTTATTAACAAACTGCATTGATTTATATTTAGATATTGAAACAAAAAAATCTTTAGTAAACATAAATTCACCAACAACATAACTCCTTTGAGTATCTAAATCTAAGAATCCATATCTCAATGTAGAATTTTCTTTTATTCCAAAAAAGAAAGCTAATTTATTATCCTTTATTTGTAATAATATTTCATATGCTGAAGATAAAGAGTGTTTATATTTGAATATATCTACATAATCTTCTATTCCTGTTATTGTTTCAGTTGAAAAAAATACATGGTATTTATATAATTTTCTATATGTGTCATTTGAAATGAAATGATAATCATGATTTGATACAATCTGTAAGTATGTTAAAAATGAGTGCTTACCAGATAATTCATATGTTTCATTTAGTGAATATTTATTAAAATTTGTAATCATTATTATATGTTAAATTTTTTTGCTGATAAATACGCCAATATATCTTCTTTGCTTTCTGACCAATATAAAATTTTGTCTACAGAATAGTAACCATTATATGATTCATCATCAAATTTTATAAATTTAGATAAATAAGTATTTTTATTTTTTGAAATAATTTTACCTATTATAATATCTCCGTGAAGTTTATAATGAAAATAATGATGATCTAATATAACATAATCATTATCTTGTATAGTTGATCTATCATTAGATGATCTTTCTTTAACTTCTTCAAATATTTTAAAATTTGTTATCATATGTTGTATTTATCTGTTATAAATGATGCCGCTAATAAATTTAAATCTAAACAGTCATTAAGATTATCTGAACTGTATATAACTTTCTTTGATATGTCTTCATATGAAAAATCAAATTCCATTATATCAGTTGGTGATATATTATCATATTCATCGCTATATTTATATAATCTTCTCATATGGACTAAATTATCATAAATTTTAGTAACTTCTAATATAAAAATAAAATGTTTCATTTTCCATAAGACATATTTCTTTACATTTATAATATCATAATTACTTTCAAATTTTTTAAGATATTTCATATGTTGAATTTTTCTGATTCTTTTTTGACTATGATTTGATTGTATTCATCAGGATATTTATTTTTTAAATAATTATAAACTTTAGTCATTTCTTTAATGTTTAAATTACTAAGAAATCCTACATCAAAGGTATAATTATCTAATATAGTAGTAAGTTCTACAAATAAATCTTGTTCAAAACCTTCAAATTTTTTTATATATATTTTAGTTATATTATGATGCTTACGATAAGGAATGTTTATGTTTATATCGTCACTACCACCTATAAATTTAACTAAATCAAATACATCTAATGTCATTTTTAACTTTAAATTTTCATTATTTTTATTCTCTTCATTTAATATATAATTATCTATTTTTGTTATCATAATTAAATTTTTCAAATGTTTTTATGTGCTTATTCTCACCCATTAAGGTATTAGGTACATTCTGTGTATCAGTTTGATTGAAAACATTATTCTTAGTCTGTACTTTAAACTTATCATAAAGAGTTTTAGCTATTTTACTAATCTCTAAATCATTCATTGTTGCTTGATTGATATAATTACTTATTTCACTTTTTATCTCATCAGATTGATTGAATATTTCATCATTGAATGTTTGTATTTCACTTTTCTTTATCTCTTTATCTTGAGATATTAATCTTTTGATTTCTTCTTGAACCAAATCAAAATATTTTTTTACTAAATCTTCATTTCTTGTATCAATCATAATAGACTGTTTTTTCTTTATATATAAATAAATAAAAACTTAAAACCTTTTTAATATTATAATACTTATGAAAATTTTGATCTTAATATCAGTTATTGCATTGTTACTAATTATGATATTTATATTATATGTTTTATTTAATTGTATATATTTAAAATATATTCAGATTAGAAATTTTAAAACTCTGAAAAATAATATAATCTCATTGAATAATAATATCAAAGAACTAAAGTTTTCATATTTTGATTTGCCTTGTGAATTTCTAAATAGTTATGATGAATCTGTATTTGATTATATAACTAATGATATAGTGACAACTAATTATTATATAAAATTACAAAATCTTTATAAATCATTAATTGAATATAAGAAAATTGTTAATAGTATTGATAATTCAATTATATCAATATCAAAAAGTAAATCAGATATTCTAAATTATATACAGTATAATTATCCTTATTGTGAAGAATATATTAAGGAAGAATTAAATAAATTTATCACTGAAATTTATGTAGATAATGATAATGATTATAATAAAGTTAGGATGAACAGACTTATTAATGAGCAGAAAGTATTAGATAATAAATTAACTAAATTCTTAAATAAAATAGTAAAGATTAATAATATAATTTCTGATTATAGAAATTTTGATAATAGAATATCAGAACTCAATAAATTAAATTTGGTATGTGAAAATAATAGAAAAATATTAGAATATGTTAAAGTTGGTAATAGATATATTTCAATTGTAAAAACAGATTTTGAATATTATACCAGTAATATGAAATTTAATTTAAAATTAAGTTTAAAATGTTTGAATGATGATGATTTTAATAATTCAATGACATACTATGGAAATTATGTTATGAGTGTTTCATTATTGACAAGTACATATAATATTATATCAAAATTATTAATTGATTATAATAATAGTGATAAGTATATAAAATTTAAAAGTAAAGAAATTACTAATTTATCCAATAGTATAGAAGAAAAAATATTTAAGTTAGGTGTAAAAAATGATAATAGATTACGTTATGAAGATTATAAGAATGATATACTAATTTATAAAAAAATTCTTAAATTTGATGTAATTTCTGCATCAGAAAAACATAAAGATATTATCAAGAATTTAAATGATTTATTAATAAAAATAGAACTTGATATTAAAATATATTATAAAAATAAAAAAATGTAGATTTCTCTACATTTTTTTATTTTTTTGGATTTACTCTTTCAATTTTGTTGTTATAATATATGATATAAATACTATTATAAAAAACTGAACTCATTAAATCTTTATAGTAATATTCTTTTATTTTAGTCAAATTTCCTTTAATACTAGCTGTTCCATTTTGAAAAAATTTTAGTTCTATTTCACCAAGATTCTGCCATTCTCCTAATTTGTTAGTGATCTCTGCACATTCTTTATTGAATATTAATTTGTATAATGATTTAAAATCGTTATTATCTCCAAAATGTATTTTCAATGATTTTTTATCTAAATTATAAATATCAACATTTATGTAATATTTATCTCCTAATTTATAATCTTTATCTATGAGATTATATTTAGTCTTAAATTTAAACCATTCAACTACAGTACTTAAATTATCACCTCTATCTTCAGGTGGCTTACATCTATCGTCATATTTTATTGAGAATTTATTTTTTATAAATTCATTAATTTTATCATCAGGATTAAATTTAGAAAAATGAGCACTTATTTCTTTCTCTGCTTCTGCATAATTTTTTATTTTATATGATTCTGCATAAAAACTACTAGGTACATCTATTTTTAATACATTATATTTTTGAATGATTTTTTCAATTTTGCTCTTATGAAAATTATCTTGATTTTGTACATATCCAAAGCCTTGTTCGTATATTGCATCAAATATTTTATTTAAATCATTTGATGATTTTATAATAGGAATTTTGAATTCTTCTTCTTCTTTATTCTTTTCCATTAAATTTGAATATCATTTTTTTATATATATTAAAAAATGATATTCAAATTTTATGATAAACAAATATTTAGATTTTATAAATGATAATTTTAATGTAAATGAAAGTTTTCAGAGAAAATCATCAGTTATATATTGGAATGAAAATGTAGATGAAGTTCTAAATGAAAATTGGTCTGATATTTCTGTTAGTAGATATAATTATCCTATATATGTTATTAAATTTAAAGTGGAAGGTAAGGAATCAAATGATTATTCAGTAGTATTTGAGGGTAATAAAACAAGAGATATTTACTATATGGAAAATCCTGAACCTTTTATTAAAAAATTTAAAGAAGAATTTTTTAAAAATGCTATAGAATATGTTGTAAATATGAAATATGATCCTGTTGTATTAGGTGATTTGGAACATATTAGAAATTCAAATAAATTTAATATTTAATATGAAAGTATTAGATTTTGATACATATAAAGAATTTGAAAATGATCTTAAAAAACAGCGTATAATATTACTTTATAAGGTTAGCGAATATATTAAATTGAATGATATTTTTAGAAATAGATATAAATTATATGATGTATTAAAAGTTGATGATCTTTATTATGATTCACTTAGAGATTATCATGAACTTATTGTTTCAATTAAAGGTAATTTTTATAAAACGTCTAAATTTATTAAAAAAGATGAGTATGATGATATTAATCTTTTTGTGAGAGATACAGAAAAATATAAATTAGAAAAAGACACAAATAAATTTAGCTTATGAAAATAGAAAGATTTAATGAAGAATTTGAATTCGATAAACAAATAGATGAATTAGTGAGTATAATATATAATATTATTGATAACAACGTATATACTCAATCTGTAGAATACGGTGATGGTGATGTTGAAATATCAAATAATAGTAAATATGATACATCAAAAAAAATAATTGAATATCTTAAAGAACAAGGTTTATTAACTGCTTTAACTGCTAAAAAATTTAATATATAAAAAAAGTTCAGATTTCTCTGAACTTTTTTTTAAATAGCCAACTCCAACGGAGATTTAATTTTCTCTATTCCTTCTATTCCTATAATTTCAAAATCATTAATAGTGTAATCATAAAAATTCTTATTTTCTTTTAATATTAATTGTGGTTGAACATCTAATGGAGTTCGTAGTAATAATTCCTCTAATGCATCAAAATGTCTATCATATACATGAAGATTTTGTGTTAAATGACAAAATTTACCAACTTTATATCCAAGATGTCCAGCAACCATCATCTGTAGTGCAACATATTGAATTTTATTTATGTACCCTGCTGTTATATAGTCATTTGACCTTTGTGTCAATGTCATATCCAAATAAAAAATGTCATCTATTTTTCTAACTGACCATTCTGTTAGATGAGCACAGGGATCTAATCCTTTTGTTTCATCCATGTCTGAATATTGATATAATTCAATTAAGTGTCTTCGTCCAAAAGGATTTGTTTCTAAACCATATAATAGCTTATTCATCAAGTCATATTTCTTAACTGTTGCACCGTATCTTTGCCCTATTGAATTATCTCCAATATTCCAATCATCCCACCATGTTATTCCAAGATCATGTGCTACATCTAATGAGTTTGTTTGTTTTTGATATATCCAAAATATTTCTTTTGTTCCAGTTTTTATCGCTGTATTTCTCAGTGTTGGAATTGGAAACTCACCTTTTGAAATATCATATTCCTCAAACACTTGAGTTATGAATTTTGTATATGCCTCAGTTCCATCTTTATATCTTGGTCTTGGATTTTCATCAAAACATCCTTCAGTTTTGATTCTATTTAAATTTTCTATGTAATATTTATCTGCTTTGTTCATTTTATTATTTGTTATTTTAAAAATTCATATATAATGATTCATAAATCATTGAATCATTGCTACTACCTGTTACTCTTCTGAAAGATGAATTTCCTGATTTTAAATATTCATGATTCTTATAATGTATAGGAATTTTTATTGTTGAATCAGTACCATCTTCAATCTTGCCATTATACGATAAAATATAGGTAAATTCATTGTTATTTATCCAATTGAAAAATCCATTAGTGTCAAAATTTCCAAAATACATACCTTTTGTTGCATTATAAGGTGGATCTAAATAAAAAAAATCATTTTTATTTGTGTTATTATATTCATCAAATGAACAATGATTAAATTCTACATTATTATCATTCAATAAATCTGAAGCATTTAATATAATATCATAAAATGAATTAGGATTTATACCTGGTCTTGAAAAGTGACAAGAATTATTAAAATTTCCACTGTTGTTATACCTTGGCATTCCATTAGTAGTTGTTCTCATTATGAACATGAAATCAATAGGATTATGATTTAAATTGTATCTGCTTCTTATTAATTTAAAAAATTCTTTTCTATGTTTAATATCAGATGAATTGAACTCTGTCCATAATTCGGTATATCCTTTCATTAATTCTATTGGATTATCTTTTATGATGTTCCATAGATTAATTAAATCAGAGTTTAAATCAGAACATTGAAATTTATTAAATTTAGATTTGTCATCTCTATTTAACAATTCAATTAAAACAGATGATGAACCGCAAAATGGTTCATAATATGTTTCAAATGATTTGTTTGGAATTTTGTTACAAATACTATCTGATTGTGACCTTTTGGATCCACTCCATTTTATTATTTGTTTATTCATCTTTATCCTCTAATATTCGTAATTTTAACTCTCTTAATAATCTATTCCAACATGGCTTAATGTCATTAAAATTATCTTCTTTTAATAATTTATTTATTTCCTTTATTGTATTATATGATTCTAATGGTAATGAATTTCCTGCTATTGGATAAATAACTTCAATGTTGCTATCTCCTATATGTATAGGTAAATATAGCTCACGTATAGTATAATTTTCTTTTAATTCTTCATCAGATGATAAATTTCCAGATTCAATACAATTTTGCATCATTTCTTCTGTATTCTGTCTTGTTAATCCTGATACATTTATTTTATATACTATTATCAGAAGTTCCTTTTTAATATTATAATTCATTTAATTTTTCTAATTTTTCTTTTCTTGTGACAGTATCAACAATTAAAATTGTTGAACCGTCATTATTTGTTATTTTATCAATTATATTTTTACAATTTTTTAATTCATTGTTTAATTCATTCATTTTAATTCCAATATCATATCCTATGAAAATTGCTTTTATCATAATTTTGTATTTTTATTTTAAATTAGATGATTCATTTAATTTTTCTAATTTTTATAATTTATCTTTTCTTGTGACTGTATCAACGATTAAAACTGTTCCATATGATAAATTTAATTCTTTAAGTATAGATTTACAATCTTTTAATTCATTATTTAATCCAATCAAGTCACTTTGTTTAGTATAATCTCCGTTTATAAAAACTGCTTTCATCATAGTTCTTTTACTAATTTTTTAAATAATTCAGATCTTTTCTGATTTGTGATACCAATTTCATAATTATCTCTTACATGTTCAAATAAATTTTCCCCATGTTCTTTAATTTTGTCAGGATTTTCAACATAATATTGCATAATTTCTTTCCAACGTAATGGACTATCTGTATCTTCATCAACTAAGAATCCTTTTTGTTTGCCATCAATCTTACCTTCAATGTCATCAATTGTATATGGCCCATAATTACTACATATAATTGGACAATGATGGGCTCCCGCTTCAACTATTTTTAATTGACTTTTTACAAGATTAAAAGAATTGTGCCCCTTTAATGGAGTTATTACAACATCTGCATCATTGTACATTGTACCATATAATAATATTGGTTTAGTGAAACGCCTTTGATAAAATTCATCTTTAAATTCTTCATTAATTCCATAATTGTCTCTTCCATTATCGTCACCAGTTCTAAGCCAAGCATTATATTTACCATTTAAAATGTGTCTATAATTGTTTGTGAAAATTGATTCAAAAAATGTCCAAGGACTTCTATTTATATTATCTTTTACTATTCCATTTGGTGTTGACATTCTTAAATCAAAACCACACATATACATTTGAGTATTTTTTATGAATGATTTATCTAATTTTTCAAAAGATGTTTTCAATAGTCTCAAATCTACTAAGTGAGTTATTCCTCCACCCCATAAAAATCTAACTTTATCTGAAGGTTTTTTATTTGAAATCCATTGTTGTTCTTTTAAGTTTACTGAATTAGGAGCAATTAAAATATTACTATTGAACTCTCTTATTTTATCTGCTAATATTTCAGTTGTTGTTGTGATAGCGTCTGCCTCTCTGAGTTGCTGTTCCACTATAGATTTTGAATTATTTTGTTTCCATAATCTATAATTTGGATGATCATTTGATAAAATCCAATAATCATCTATATCATACACTTTTTTTATGTTGTGCTTTTTTATGATAGCATCAAAAACTTCTTTAGCTCTTGGTTCAGGATAAGGAATTGGTTTATTAAATACGATAATCTTATATTGACTAAGAAAATTCTCATCAAATAATGGTAGAGTGCTATCCATAAATAATCTTATATCTACTTGAATATCAGGATCATTAAAGCAAGAATATGGTGATAATAAACGATGATATCCTACTCCATCACAATCTGAGTTAAGAACTAAAACTTTAAATTTATTCATTTAATTGTTTTTATGTTTTTATATGAATTAATTGAATAATAGTTTATTTAAATTGTTGTATAATATAATAGAAATTAAGTTATTTGATGTTAATTATAAAAACTTTGATATCATAATACATTATATGTGTCATAAAAAATATAATAATAAATTTGGTTTATAGTAATAATATTATTATCTTTGTACTTTATTATTCAATTTTTAAAAATATTCAAGTATGAAAAATAAGGAAATTGTATTATTAATAATCTCAGTTGTGGTTATATCATTCTTTTTTTATATGAACTTTAGTTTATGTAATAAAGATTATCCTACTTATAACACATCAAATTATAATTATAAAGTGATTGAAAAATCATCATCGTATAATGATAAAAAAATGTATCATGTGTCAAATAATAGTACAACTTCAGATTATAGTGATGAACCTATTTTAAATATAAATTCTAATGTGACATATAAAAATATTTCTGCTAATACTGAAAATTTTCCATCAATGAGAAATTCTATTTATAATGATTTATCATATTCTCATAATAATATGATTGAACAGCCAGATATATTAAATCCTTCTTTTAATTCATATGAATCTAGAAGAACTTCAAGTTCTAGAATTGAAAAAAATTCAAACTCAATATCAACAACTACTAATTTATCAAATGGTTCATTAGAAAAAACTAATAATTATAATGATCACGGATATGATGACCATGGTTATGATTGTAATGGCTATAATGATAAAGGTTATGGACATGATGGTTATAATCATGAAGGATATGATTGTGATGGTTATGATCGTGGAGGACATGATCATAATGGACATGATCATAATGAGAATGAACATAATGATAATGGTTGTGGAGATGATAATGCAGTTCCAGTCGGTGATGGTACTATAATATTAATTTCATTGTTGGTAATTTATGTACCTATTAAATTGTTAAAGTTAAAAAAATTAAAAAAAATTAAAATATGAAAAAAATATTACTATTACTATTTTTGATTTCATCAGTTTTTGTGTATTCAGAAAAAGATAATCATAAAATTTCAATTGTTGGTGAATTAGGTGTGAATTATTTTGATGGAGATGTCAGTCAAAATAGTATAAGTATTTTTCCTGGATCAATAAGACAACTCACTTTTGGTGGAGAAATTGAATATTCTTTAACTCCTATTTGGGGATTATCATTAAATTATTATCATCTACCATTAAAAGGAGAAAATAATTATGTATCATTTGAAACTAATTATAATACTTTAGAATTTAATTCTACTGTTAATTTTACAAAATTAATTTTTCCAAAATCTAAATCTAAATTGTCTTTTAACGGATCCATTGGAGTTGGATATGCTCATTATACTTTCAATCCAATTATTAAAAATATTATTGTTACATCAGAAGCTATACCTAACTATGGTAATTCTTTTACTATTCCTGTTTCTTTATATACAGAGTATAGTTTATCTAATAATTTGAGTATTGGTTGTAAATATAGGTACATATCAAACAATAAAGATAATTTAGAAGGAATTGTATTGGCTTTTAGTACTCCTGAAGGAGTAAAGCACTATAGTAGTGGTGGTTATGACAGTAATTCAAATGATAATATTGATGTTTTTACTTTATATGCTCGCTATAAATTTTCAACAAAAAAATCAAAAATTCATTTTGATGAAAAAATACCTATGAAAGATACCTTAGTAATTAATGATAAGAATTGTTGTGGTGATACTTATAATATAACTAATAATTACAATATTAATTCTAATATTAATTCTAATAATGGTTGCAAAACTTGTAATGATAGTTTAACATATGTAAATAATAATGGAATATCTGATGATTTTGTTAATAGAATTCCAAGTATTTATTTTGATTTTGATAAATATAATTTAGATTATGAATCATCAAAAATTGTTAGACACATTGCAGAAATATTGATGAAATTCCATACATATAATGTTGAAATTAGAGGTTATTGTGATTATATGGGTAATATACCATATAATGAAACTCTTAGTGTAAACAGAGTTAATAGAGTTAAATATGAATTGATTAATGTTTATCACATATCAGAGAGTCATATAATTGTAAATGGATTAGGTAAAATAGATTATCCAAAAATGAAATATAGAAGTAATAGACGTTGTGATTTCTTCTTCTTTAAATAAAAAAATAAAAATTCATCAATATTTATTGGTGAATTTTTTTTATTCAACTATTATATTTATCTTTGTACTTATTAAACTGAATAATCAAATATAATAATATAATGAAATCTGATATTAGGCAAGAAAGATTATTGAAATTGAAAATGATAACTGCTATAAATTTAATAAGCAGTGAGTTAAAAAAAAGAAAAATTGATTTTACTAATTATGTAGAATTATTTGAAATGAATATTGATAATCATTGTTTTTTTTTACAAATTGAAGGTGGAGAGGAAATACAATGCTGGATTAATATATCGAATGAAAATAATGATAATCATTTTGATTTGTGTGAAAATGGAATATTAATAGAAAAATTTATTAATGATTTAAATAACATAATTGATAAAGTTCACATTTTTTATATATTTAAAGAAAAAATAGAAATTCAAATTTTCAAATTTAGAGAATTAATTGAAAAATCAATTGATAATTCTGGACTTAGTGATGTTGTAGAAGTTAATGACTATTTTTTAGATGAATTTGTATTTGAAAAAATTTTAATGTTTTATAATAATTAAAATATGAAAAATGACATTAGAGAAGAGAGAATATCAAAATTGAATGAGATATCTGCTATTAAAAAAAATAGAATATTAAAATTAGGAATCATTGCTACTGTTGAGATGATGATAAAATTTTTAAAATCAAAAAAAATAAAATATTTTTTAAATTATGGTATATTTGAAATAAAAATTAAGTATTATACCTTTTTTATTCAAATAGATGATGCTTATATAATATCAAGTTGTTGGACTAATATATCTTCTGATAGAAATTATGGTAGATTTTTTGATTTATGTGAGTATAATATAAGCATTGAAAAATTCATTATGAATTTTGATAATATTATTAAAGATGTTAATAAATTATACAAATTAAAAGAAAAAGTAGATAAAAATATTAATGGAATAAAAGAATTGATTATGAGTTCTGATATTGAGAATGTAGTTATTTCAGATGAATGTTTTGCTGATATGGAATTTGAAAATTTAATATTTACTAGTAATTAATAATATTATGAAAGGAATATCAAGGAATTTTTATATGACATTAGTTGTAGTTCAGATTGTATTTGTATTCTTATGGTATGTTAATTTTAATCTACTTGGAATTCTATCTTGGATAGGAAAGCAAAATGATTATAATCCTATTAAATTGTTTTTGCCTTTGATTGTTTATGGAGTAATTAGAATACTGTATTGGTTTGCTGATCCTCTTTCAGAATTATTTTCAATTATTCTTAGATGGGTAGTTATTATTGGTGGTTTTTATCTTTTTTTCTGGCTTTTTATTAAATAAATAAATATGAAATTTTTTAAAAGTTTTTTGAATAGTTCATTACATGAAGTTTGTAAATTTTACTATTGTATTAGTTGGGGTATGAGAAATTATTCAACATATCGTGAATTGGATGTTTTGCTGATATATTTGAATAATATTGAAATTCTTTCTGTTGATACTAATTCATTTGAATGTCAAATAATGTTTGAAGATAATTCAAAATTGATATTTTGGAATGAGAGCAGGTGGTATGCTTGGATGAGTTCTGGATCAATGTCATTTAGTAATGGAAAAATACTTAAATGGAATGGTAAAATGCCATCATATGAAGTTCTGAATAAATATAGAAACGTTATTAAAAAATACGAAAGAGAAAAAAAACGAAGTACAAAAAAAATCAGTACAATTATGGATTTTTCTCAATATTTGCCTGCTAAATTAATAAGAAAAGAGAAATTAAAGAATATAAATAAATCAATAAATTAGGCATGAAATTTTTTAAAAAAATCATTGATAATATAGTAAAGCCTTTTAAAAGGCTTTACTATAATTATAGTTGGGGACTTAGATTATATGAAGAATCTAAAAAATTGGATATATTATTGATATATTTGGAAAATGTTAAAATAACTTCTATTGAATACTTAAATTATGATTATAAAATTACATTTGATGATAATTCAATATTAACTTTTTGGAATAGTAATAGATGGTATGCATGGATGGTGATTGGTAATATGGTATTTAGTAATGGAAAAAAAATAGAATGGAGATATGAAACTCCATCATATGAAGTTCTATATAAATATAGAAAATTGATACTGAATCAAGAAGAAATTAACAAAAAAGAAGAAGTTAAAGAAATCAAGAAAGAAAAAAAGTTTAAAAAAATTGAAGATTTTTATGAATACTTACCTATTAAACTACTTAGAAAAGAAAAATTAAAAAAGATTAAAAAACAATAAAATGAATAAAATATTAAAAATAATTTACTATCGTGTTTTATGGTTCAGTTCATCAAGATATAAATATTATGATTTACTTGATATTTTACTTATATATTTGAAGAATGTTAAAATATCAAGTATAAGCAAAACTGATTATAAGTGTAATATCATATTTTTAGATGGTTCTGTATTAACATTTAATAATACTACTATTAAATCTTGTTGGATGAGTGAAGGTACAATGATATTTTCGAATAAAAAAAAATTAACATGGTATGATAAATCACCATCATATGAAATATTATATGAATATAGAAAACTTATTTTGAAATATGAAAAAGATGAAAATAAAAGATTATGCGAACTATCAAAAACCCAGCATGAAATCGAAAAAAACAATTTAATTGATTGCTTACCAATTAAATATTTGAGAAAAGAAAAATTAAAAACTATTAAAAAATAAAATATGAGTAAGTTGCAAAAATTCTCATCAAATCATTTTAAAAAATTATCAAAGTTCATAATTAAAAAATCAAAAAAATTGTATTATCATTTTTTATGGCATGGAAAATTGGCATATAAATGTTATGATGTCCTTGATATTTTAAATGCATATTTAGACATAGTAAAGATATCATCTATTAAAACTGATAAATATTACATAGATATTACATTTTCAGATGGCTCAACATTAAATTTATGGAATGATGATAGATATACTAAATGGATGTATAGAGGTGAGATGGAATTTTCTAATGGACGAAAAATGAAATGGTCCGAAAAATCACCATCTTATGAAATATTGTGTAAATATAAGAAGGTTGTTTTGAAATATGAAAAAGATGAATTAAAGAGAAAAAAAGAATCTGAAAATATGAAATATTTTGATTGTATTCCAGTTAAATATCTAAGAAGAGAAAAACTTAAAAAATTTAAAAAATAACAAAATGGGATTAGATGTATCATATTTCAGTAAAATAAAAGTTCGAGAAATTGGAGATGAAGAAAAAGATTATTACTACGTTGAAAATAATAATTATTTCACATATCAATTAGGTTCATTGAAAAATGGACAATCATTAGATAAAAATCATGATTCTGAAGGAGGACATTTTCATGCTGGCTCATGTTCTGGCTATGGTATTTGGAGAAAACATTTATTAGAAATGTTAGGTTATGTTAATATTCAAGATGTGTTTAATGATTTTGATCCAAACATTAGATTAATGAAATTAAAAGAGATTGAAACTGGTGAAAAAATAAAAATTAAGCCTTTCTATGAATTAATTTGCTTCAGTGATTGTGAAGGTACTATAGGACCTGAGGTATCAAAGAAACTTTATGAAGATTTTGTTGAGTTTGATAATATATCAAGGATGCAATTTGGTGATTTTTATCAAACATATTCATTATTTAAGGAAGCATTTAGAGTGGCATCAGATAAAGGAGTAGTTATTTTTAGCTAAAATATAAACTAAATTCTTTTTTTTTATTATAAATAATAAAAATTTATGGGAACAATTTTAGGATTAATTATAGCATTTGTAGTAGCAATTTTAGTAGGTAAAGATGCTGAAAAAAGAGGAATGAGTGCTTTAGGATGGGGATTAGGAGTATTTTTTATAATGATAATATTTTTACCTTTATATTTTATAGTTAGAAAACCATTACTATAAAAAATGTAGATTTCTATAAAGTATTATATTTATGTTTTACAGTAAAAATAATGAATTATAGAAATCTATTTTTATTTTATTATTATATGAAGTTCATCCAACCACTTTAAGAATTTGATTCTATCCTCAGGAATTCCTCTTAAATATTTACCACCAAGATTAACATATGATTTATTTTCTTTGCTGTATCTCAATAGTTCAAAATATCCCATATCTTCATTTTCGTCATAGTCTAATGTGATTTTAATTGTAAAAAATTTTTGTCCTGGATAAACAAATTTATGTTCGCTCCATAAAGAGTTCCAAGCTTTTCCAGCTTGAGAATATGTCATCTTATATTGCTTAATTTCTTTCTCTGTATATTGATCTGATTCAAAAAATTTTAAATATTTCATGGTATTATATATTAATATTATTTTAATTTTTTCTTTAAATAATCCAGTTCTTGTAACCACATTTCAGTTTCAGTTGTAGATAATACTTTGTCAATTTCAATTTTTATCTTCTCATATGTTTCTTTTAACTCAGATAATTTTTCAGTTGATAAACTAATTAATGAAATATTGATTAAATAATCATAACTATCTTTATATTTCTCAATTTTATTATTTTCAATCTGAGCTATAATTTTATCTTTTGTTTTATTCTCAAAAATTATATCCTTTTTCAATACACAATTAATGAATTTCATTTTATTTATTATGTATTTTTTCTGTTCTTCAAATTTGTATAATATGTTTTTCTTTCTAAGTTCATAAAAATTTGTTCTTATTTTAACAAAATCATCAATTATATCATATTGATCTTTATAAAATTGTATTTTACTTTCTGAATTGAACAAATTCATGTTATTCATACTTATATAAGAATCAAGATTGAATTTCTTAACTATCATTTCATCTGTCAGTATACTTAAAATATCTTCTGATATAGTAATTACTATATTTACACTATCATCAGTACAATAATTATCATAATCTTTGATATATTTTTCATCAATTAGTTTATCTAAATATTCAAAATATTTATCGTTCCAAGTCATTATTGGTAATTCTAAAATGTTTAGTTTGTTTTTTCCTGTTTTTTTAAAAATTCCTCTTGATATATATCTTTTATTGTTCAAATCAGGAATAATATCTCCTTTAAAACCATTATACCAAGGTATTAAATCAATATTTTTCTTACTCTTTTTCAAATAATTTTGAATATATGTTATTACATCAGTAGGATTAAAATGAGGAACATCACTACTCCAACCTGTTCCAATACCACTTGATCCATTCACTAATACCATAGGTATAATAGGGATATAGTATCTTGGTTCAACTTTATATCCATCATCTATTAAGTATTCTAATAAATCTTCATCTTCTTGCTTATAAATATCTTTTGTGAATTTAGCTAACTTAGTAAATATGTATCTACTCGCTGATGCATCATGTCCTCCCTTTATTCTTGTTCCATATTCTCCAGTAGGATCCAATAGATTTATATTATTAGCTCCAACAAAATCTTGAGCCAATCCAATTATAGTTGATTCTAATGACGCTGGACCATGATGATAAGCAGCCAATTCTAATATAGACCCCATAAGTAGTTCTACTTTAACCTCATCTTTAAAATTTCTCTTGAATAATGTATAAATTATTTTTCTTTGAGATGGTTTTAGTCCATCTATTACTGATGGAATAGATCTAACATTATCTTCCATACTAAATTCAATAAATTCTTTATTGAAAAAACTATCAAATGTTTGCTTAGTTTTAAATTTATCTAACTCAACACCAGGCTTGTATTTTAATAGCCATTCTTTTCTATCTTCAACACGTTTTTTATTGAAAGCTAAATCAACTAAATCTCTTTCCTTTTCAAAATTTGAAGAATTGAATTTTATTAAATGCTTATTGATATCTTTAAAAAATATTTTTGCTTCTGGTGGTTCAATAGTCCCTAGCCCTTTATAATACTTTATGAAAAATCCAGATACTTCATTTTCTTCTTTCCAAGTTATATAATCAGATAACCTATAAAAATATTTAACTTTATTTCCTTTTTTAACTTTAACAATTGGTGTTATAAATTCATATATGAAATCCAATTGAAGCAACTCTGGCCAATAATTATCTAATATATTTAGTATCAAACCTTTAATATGACTTCCATCAGTATCCATATCTGACATTATAACCAATTTTCCATATCTTAGTGTTCTGGTTGATGTGTATTTCTTACCAAATTCTAATCCTAATGCAGATATAATACTTGAAATTTCAATATTATCCCTCATTTTTTGTAATGATAATCCTCTAATGTTTAGTGGCTTACCTCTTAATGGAAATAATCCAAAAAAATCATTACCTGTAACAGAAAACCCACGTTTGGCTGTTGCTGCTGCAGAGTCTCCTTCTGTTAAGAATAGATGACACTTCATACTATGAGGTTGCTTTCCTGCCATGTTAGCATCATCAAGCTTTGCAATTTTTACTTTAATTTTCTGATTATTTTGAGTTGATTTCTTAGCATCTTGTAATTCTTTGAATGACGCAAAATTTACTATATCATTTTTTATTTGAGATGACATTAGCTTTTTAATAAATGACTCAGATATATTTACATCTTTTATTATTTCAGTTATCATTCTTGTTGTTAAGTTCTCTTTTGTTTGAGTTTCAAATGATGGATTAGGAATTTTACAACTAAGGAATAAAAATAAATGATTTTTGATCATTGACTGCTTAACACTTGTTGACTTTATTTTTTCATCAAGTAATTTTGTAATTTGATTAGATATATAATTAACATGAGTACCTCCAATGTGAGTAGATATACCATTAACCATTGATACTTGTTGAAACGTATCATTAGGCGTACGTGCTATACCAACCTCCCAGTTGTCATTAATTTTTTCATAAAAGAATTCCTCATCGTCATTGATAAACATCTTCATGTAATCTTTAAATGACTTAATAGGTATTAATATATCATTATAATACACTTTTACTCCAGTACTATATGCTGCTATATCAATAGCTCTTTTTAAAAATATCGATTGAATTTCATCTGTGATTTCAGTTAAATTAAATTTATCAAAATCAGGATAATATGTAATTTTTGTGTAATTTTTATCTGATGCTGTGATTTTTGGTTTGGTTTTATCAGACATATTATTGGTAAATGTTTGAATATATTTATGCTTACCGTCTGCTGTTTCAATAGTGAATTTCTTTGAGAATATGTTAGTTGTTTTAATTCCTATTCCATGAGTACCACCAACCATTCTTTTATCATCATCTGTGAAATTTTCACCAGTTAATAAGTTTCCAAATATAAGCTCACATACATAAATTTTATGTTCTTTGTGCATAACAATAGGCACGCCTGGTCCATCATTTTCAATTGTTATGTGATCTTTCTCAACGTTTATCTTGATATATTTAACTTGTCCATCTGTTCTAATGTAATGATCTGATGCATTTGTTAATGCTTCATCGAATAGTTTAATAAATCCAGCATTATAATTTACTTCTTTATATACAAATTTATTATCTTTAATTTCATTAATGTCTTCAAATACATACATTTTTGTAGGTTCAGTATATATGTTACCTATATACATTCCAGGTTTTTTTAATACATGTTCTATTGGTGTTAATTTCTTATATCTATCCTCTATTGTTTTCTTATTCATCAATTTTTAATTAATTTTTACATTGTATATATCTAAAAAATAATGTAAAGTTTTGATTTATAATATAATTAGAAAAATTGATATGATTATGAATGACATAAATAGTTAAATTTCAATATTATTTAACTTTTCTATCTTCAATCTTCTACATGTTTTTTGGTGGTATAATTCAATAAAATTTTCAAAATCTTCAAAATTTAAAAATTGTTGTTCTAAGTCTTTATGTGTACAAGGTTCTGTTTGATAAAAATTTTTATGAAAACATATTACTTCAGTAGAGTATTCATCTATATATGATGATATATTTATATATCCATCATTTTCTTCTATGATATAATAATTTGAACATCTAAGTTTATAACCGATTGGTATTATAAGTTTTAATACACGTTCATCAATGTAATCTTTATCTAAATGATCATTCATAATAAGTTTTTTAGTTTTAATTTTCTGAATAATCTTTTGTGATATTCTTTTAGAAATTTTTCAAATTTTTCAAAATTAAAAAATTCTTTAGTATATACTTCAATTTCATTTTTAATTTTGTGATATCTATTGAATGATATAATTTTATCACCCTCATTTAAAACATAAAAATTGATATTTATATATCCATCTTGTTCAAATAAAGTGAATTTATCAAATCTATTTTTATATCCTATGGACTCAATTAATTTGACACATTTTTTGTCGTAATATTCTCTATATCTAAAATCAATCATGTGATATTATTATACTTATATTTAAAATTTATATATTATTATTGTATTGTCATGTTTTGATAAAAGTCTAATAAATGTATAATAAATATAAATAATATGAATTAATTTTTTTTATTAAAATAATATATCTACTTTTGTGATGTAATTAATTTATAAAAACTTAAAATTATATAATTAATTATTGACTTTTATATTTCAATTATTATATGTATCTTTGCAGTGTAATATAAACATTTTAATAATATACTTATGTATCAACTAAAAATAGCAAAAGTATTAAAACACACTATGACATTAGAATATGAGTGTGAAAAAAATAAAACTAAAATTATTACTACAATTGAAAATCCAAAAATCAGTGATGGACAATATTATGAGGATTGGAATTATAAATATATTGAAATAAAATGTTCATCTTGTGGTGAATTACATAAATTTGAAATTTAATTAATTAATTATATAACAACATGAACTTAAAAGAAAAAATTGAAATTAGGAAAGCTTATATTAAAGCTAAAAAACAAAAATTCCGTCGTAATACGCAAAAGTTAGCTATTAGACTTGCTAAGTTTTTTTCTGTTAGTAATAATAAATTTTATCAAGTCAACAACAGTGAAAATGAAGTGATAAGTTTATGTAGAAAACTCATTAGAAATCCAGAAACAATTTTATCAATGACACCAAGAACTCACAAAAGGATTATTGACAATAAAAAAACAGATTCATACATCATTATTAGAAATATGCAGGTTATTGTTTATCATCAAAAGACTGCTTATCCTCCAACTTTAATTTCAGATACTAAATATCAATATCTTTTGGAAATATTTGATGATAATAAAGAAAATATTGAGCAAGAAAAAGAGAATGAAATTGAAAATGAAGTAAAACATTCATTCAAAAAAATATACGATTCTTTAGTTGAACTTGATAACATTGATAACTCTATAAAATAATAAAAATGAAAAAGATTAATAAGAATAAGTTCAAAACTTTGTATTATACTGGATTAGCTATGTATTCAGCTGCAGCATTCTGTATTATTGTTGTTATTGTGTCTATTTTTACATTTGCATATAGCAAAATTGAAACTAAGCATAAAGCTGAAATTGAAGCAGAATCTGAAAAAACTATTATTCCAGTAGTTAAAAAAATAATTTATGACACCATTCCAGTGTATGATACTATACGACCTGTAAAGCATATGAGAAAACTTTTTGTACCTATTATTAAAGAGTCAAAAGATAGTTTATAAAAATATAAATGATATGAAAAAAATAACTTTTAATAAATTGATTTTAGTTTCTTTGTGTATTACTTATTTTTTGACATTTATATTTATGTTTTTAGCTTTTCCTATATATGGATGTAATAATACTAATGAGTATTTACCTTATGCTATGTTGTGTGGTATGGTTATACCAATAGTATTATCAGTAATTTGGCTTATGCATGAAATTCGTAATGGCAAATTTGATAAATTAGATAAATGATTTATTATAAAAAACATACCTAATATGAAAAAATTAACATTCAATAGAGTTATTATTTCTTTATTTTGTATTACATATTTTATTACAGCAATATTTTTTATTTTAGCCATGCCTGTATATGGACAAAACAATGAAATTTATTTAAATTATACTGCAATATTTGGTATGATTTCTCCTGTGTGCTTAGCTGCAATATGGGGATTACATGAAATTTGGAAAAAAGATTAAATAAAAAAGTCAGTATATAGACTGACAAACACAATAAAAAAGTCAGTCTATCGACTGACTTTTTTATTTAAATTATGCATAATCAAGAACTACCAATTTTGAATTTATATATCCATAATTACATGGTTTAAATTCAGATATTCCAAAACTACTAAATAATTTAATTTCTTCATCCGTTAGTTCTCTCTTATTTTCAATACATCTTTTTTGAATTTGAATTAATCCAAATATAGAGCAAAAATAACTTGGTGCTACATAGTTTTGATATTTAACTTCTCCAGTATATTTTTTAAATGTTTTATAAAAATTTCTTTCACTATAATTTGAATAGCAGCCTTGTAAAAAATGTAAGTGCTTTTTTATTCTTGGTATTTTTATTGCTATATTACCAATTAATATAGAAAATCTAGTTATTCCATATTTAATTTCAATATTTTTAAACATGTTATTCTTTATCTGATATTTTTATTTTATTGGGATGAATATTATCAATTATATAATAACCATTATTATAATTTGGAACTTTGTATAATTTAATATTTAACTCTGATGTGTCTATCTCATATATAATCCATTTGATATTAGGTATTTTACTGTTTAAGTAGTTCATTTTCATCCTTGGTATTAATTTATGACAATCCGATATATTATCACATACATATATTCTATCTAAATGTTTAGATAATTTATTTTTTGATTTAGGAATTATACCATTTTTTAAAATATTTTTTTCGTATTGTTGAATAGATAAATGAAATAATTTATCAGGAATATTTAATTCAATGTCAAATTTTGGCTCATATGTAATAGTAATTGACTTGAAATATTTTTGATTTATTCTTAAATACTCTTCATCATATTGTAACGTATTTTTTCTACCAGATAAGTTTACTATTTTATATTTAGAAGGAAACCAACCATTTCTATCAACAAATAAACTATCTAAATAATTAAATGTAATATCAAAATTCTGAATTGAGTAGAATTCATTTAATGTGAATTCTATTGAATTGTTATTTTTAATAATTAAAAAATTAAAACTTAATAATGATAACTCATTATCAATATTTTTTATTGTAAAATCGATATCATTTGTTTTTAATGTTTCATTTAATGTAAATTCAGACCATTTGTTAATAAATTTATTCATATTTTATTCTGTTATTTTATTAAGAGCTTCCAATTTTTTCTTTCTTTCAATTTTTGAATCATAAACATCAAAATCTTTTGTGTATTCATCAATATTACACCAATTATTATTTTCATATATGTATAATGAATAATTTATTTTGTTATAATATAAATCTCCTTCAATTGGATTATCTGAAAGTTCTGATATTTTATCGTAATTAAATAGTGGCATTTTCTATCTCTTTTAACTTTATTAGTTTTGATATTCTATCAAACCTATTTATATTTATTTTTAAATCATTATGATTATACATGGTAGTTATGTAAATATCTACAATAGGATATTTACAATTTACTCTATAATATAATATCTTTGATCTGTTAATATATTCATTTGTTAAATATTTTGAAATATCACACATTAATTGTGCATCTTTAAATTTTGGATTTAATTCTAAATTATTAACTAAATTGTTTAGATTTTTTGTTATCTCATCGTATATTTTTTTGTCTTCCATTTAGTGATATTAATTTTAATCTTCGTTCGTCAATTTTAATTCTCTCTGATAAATTTATTATGGTAGTTTCATAATCAATTCCTTCTTTTCTTCGATACCATTTTCCAGTTATATCATCTTTACCTGATTTCTTATTTGTTAATTCCTTATAAAAAAAAATTTCTCTTGATTTGAAAAATTCGAATCTGCTGCATCCTTTTCTTGGATTTCCTATATCATCACAAACTAATTTGCCGTCAATGTAGAATTTGTTTATATTAATAGGATTTATAAAAATTTCACTTGTAATATCATATTTTTTGTGAGCAGGACCATATAGATTATGAAGCTTACCATGATTTAGGAAGTACTCATAGTTATCAAATAATATATGAGTAATATCCTTCAAATTGAATTCAATGTACTCATATAAAGCATAAAATGACTCAAAATCTTTTTTATATAATCTACCTGTAACAGCATCTATAGATAAAAAAGATTCAAAGTCTATTTTACATTCAACATCTAAAAATTTATACATTATCATGTGATTTATTATTTAGTATAAAAATAATCATAAAAATAATAAGGTGATACTGAATTATTCTCTAATTTTGAAAATGCTTCATATCCTTTATCTGACAATATCATGATATGATTAGTTCCTATTTTAACTATTTCATAATATTTGTCTAATTGTATATCAGTAATATCTGTTTGTAATGATTTTTTACAAAGATATTTTTTATTAAGTATTAATTCCATTTTTTAATTTATTTAGTTTTTTATTTCTTGTCTCTTTCTCAGTATCAAAATAATCATAAAAATCCCAAGGGAAACCTACTATTTTATAATTATGTATATTCATTGGTTCATAGTATTCTCCTGTGAAAACTACTACATAATCTTTATATTTACTTATTATTTCGTAATAATTTCCGTTTATTATTTTTTGATTTGTATCAGATGATGGATAAAAATCTAAAGATTTTTTACAAAAATATTTTTTATTGATTTGAAGTTCCATATATCAAGTTGTTCAATTTTTTCTTTCTGATATCTTTTTCAGAATAGAAATAATCAGTAAAATTATAATGAACAGGTGAATTACCTTTTTCTTTATATAATATTTCAAATCCTGCATCAGATGACATCATAACATGATTATTTGCTATTCTAGATATTTCATAATATCTTCCCTCATATATCTCAGAATCTAATCCTGCTAATGATTTTTTACAAAGATATTTATTATTGAGTAAGTATTTCATATTTAATGTATTTCAATTTATCTTTTCTTTCTTCCTTAATTGTTCCAAAATATTCATAAAAGTAAAAATATATCATATCTTTCGCTAACGAAAATATCATATCACCAATATCATTAATCAGTACTACTTCACCATGATGATGATATATGACTTTATAATGTTGTCCTTTTTTAAAAATATTTTTATTATTTAGTATAGATTTGACTGATTTCTTACAATAATAAAATTCATTAATCTTTGGATTCATTATCTAATTCAATTTTCAAGTAATTAGCTAATCTTTGAATTTTGTATGCATCTTCAGGATTAAAAATAAATTCATCAAATGCTCCGTATTTACATTTATAACCAAATATATATTTTATTCCATGTTTTACCCTACACCAAAATGTTTTCTTATTTAATAGAACATGAACATAGCACATTGGATAACTATTTCCTGACTCATTTATATCTTCATCATATAATATTATCATTTGATGCTCAGTTGAATGACAGCTACAAATCAATAAATCTTCTTTCTTTCTCATTTTTTAATATTTTTTTTTAATATTTCTTCTAATTCTTTTATTGATGGTATAATACCTTTTGTTATGACTTTACCATCTACTACTAATGCTGGAGTTGTCATAACGTTGTATTTCATAATTTCCTTGATATCATTAACTTTTATAATAATAGCATCAATTTTATTTTTTTCTACTACTTCAATTATTAATTTTTCAAGTGATTTACACTTTGAACAACCAGTACCTAATATTTCAATTTTCATGCTTTTTTGATTTTTTTAATATTTCTTCTAATTCTTTTATTGTATTTTTGCACATCATTGTTTCTTCTCTTCTATTAGAAGAACGGCTATCCCATATTCTATCTCCTGTTAAATTTAAAAGTTGATTGTTTAGTTCAACTAATCTATTTTCTATTATTTTCGATATCATATAATTTAATTAATTTTCTTTTTCTATATCCTTGAAAATCACAAAATGAATCATAAAAAAGATTTTCTGTTCTATTTGTGTTAAGCCAAAATGCATAATGAAAACTATCATCATAATTTATTAAAATTATTGTTTCATCTGATGTACTATAATTATAATTATTCTTTGTTGCACTCTTTATGTTACAAACGGTGTATATATAATTTTTTTGAAATATCAACATATCATCAGATTCTCTATGTATATTTTTTATACAATAAACTTTATCTCCTTGTTTTATCTCTGATGACATATTTTTAATAATTTTTCTTTCCTTTTTTTGCTAATCCATTTATTTCTATTAAATTCAAATATTTTTGGTATAATACTATCATCATAGTCATTTCTTATTGTTTTACAATTTATTAAATCTATCCAACAATATGATATTTCATCCTCAATATATCCATATAAACCAGGTATAAAACCTATAGTATTATGTTTTGGTATATCATTTATTGTAATTAATTTAAATTCATTTATATTATCTGAAACTCTATCGAAACTAAAGTAAATACATTTACAATCATTCATCCATTTTTCTATTTCTTTCATAGTTTAGTAAAGTTAATTAAAAATTTTAGATTTTAATCATTATTATCGACTAAATTTTTAAAATCTTTATAGAATCTATGAAATATTGAGGTAATATATTAGAATTATATTTCAATAAATCTGAAAAGTTTGAATCTAATATAAAAGTATCACAATAGTCTGTTATGCTTCTATTTCCTCTACCAGATGCTTGTATTGTATCTAAACAAGTTTTCCAGGAGTACCATTCAGGCTTAATTTTTTGCCTTGTTTTAATTTTCTTTGATGCTAAACTTGGAAATGGTATCTTCATTATTATTTGAAATCTTGCAAGATCATCATCCAATGAAATTCCTTCCATCATTGATGGACTTACTAAAATAGTTGGCTCTTTGCTTGTTAGATGTTTTTCTAAAATTTCATTTCTATCTTCAGTATTATGAAAAAGTAATCTACTATCCATAATATTTTCTTTTATCCATTCTGTTATTTCATAATTTGCAGTGTGAATTATACCTTTCTTATCTTTGTATTTAGATAATATTTTTTTAACCCAAACTACTTGTTTTTTGAAAGTTTCTTCTTTGCTAGTGAAACTCATTTTACCAATTTTTAAATAATATATTGGTCTGTTTTTTATTGAAAATGGAGATGGTATTTCATAGTAACTTGTTAAATCTTCATCTAATCCATTAATAAAGCTAAACATACTTCTATCTAATATTGTTGCACTCATGAATATTATGTGATCATATTTAGACCATACATATTCATTAAGATATTCATATACGAATATATGTTCTGTTACTAATTCTATACCAGAAAACATTTTTTCATTTTTATTTACTACAATATCAAGAATTATATTTTCTGGATCATTAGCATGTGAATCAAATAAGTGTTTGAATGCTGATAATTTACTTTCAATGTTCTGAATGTAATTAGTTAATTCTATTTTCTTTTTTGATTTTGTTGAACTTGAAATCTCAACTATAAATTGATCTCTCTTTTTTTCAAGAATAGGAATTAACTTTGTTTCAAGAAAAATAAGATATTTATCCATATATTTTATTTTAGAAATATATCTATTGTCAAGCGTTTCAATTTCTTTCATTTCAATGCCACATCTTTTGAGTATCTTAGCACTTAATTTAGAACTTAGATAATCAGAAAATACAGATTCAAAATTTTGACACTCATCTATTATAAGTACATTTCCATCTCTTCTTTTTAATATGTCAGTTTGAAATAATGATAATGTGTTAAATAAATGAAAATTTGTTAATCCTATATCACCAGTTATCCATTGATTTTTTGCCATGTCATATGGACATGAATCACAAGGTTTTTTCATTATTCCACACAATTCTTTACCTGTATCACATTGACAATCAAAAGTTTGACAGTAATAATTTGATTTTCCTTTATAGTTATTAATAAAATTGAAATCCTTTAAATATTGTTCCTGAAGAATCTTAGATCCTGTTAAGATATCAAATTTCGCATTTGGATTGACAAATCCTTTATACCAGTTTGCAAACATCATAGCTAAATATGATTTTCCAGTACCAGTAGATAAATTATTGAGAATGAATCTCTTACCATTTACTATACTATCTTTCATGAAGTTTAATGCTTCTATTTGGTATGTTTTAGGCTCATATTTCAGAGGAAAGAACACTTGTTTGTCGTCTACTTTAATCATTTAAAGATATTTTTATTTAGTATAGGTGATTTCATGATAATTGTTTTTGAAACTTTATAATATTTTGTCTTTATAATAGCAATGAAAGAACCAAAAAAGCTTATTGACATAAAATCTAAAAAAAAGATTATACCAGTCAATGAAAAAAAATATGTTGGATTTGATATTATAGAATTTAAGAGTGGTAAATATTATAAATTAAAATATGAATAATTAAAAAATGTTTAAAAAATATTATTGTAAAAAAACATATGGAGATATTATAATAGGTAATTATTATGATTGTAAAATAACAACTGATGAATTACTTAATGAAATTATTGGTAAGAATAAAAAGGGGTTAGGTATTTTAATGATATATGACAATATCTCTAATCTTTATATAAATTTTAATAATTATTTTGTATTAGCTGCTATTTATGATAGAAAAATAAAATTAAAAATATTAAATAATGTTTAAAAAATATTATTGCAAAAAATCATATAATGATTATCTTATACCTGAAAATAGTTTTATAAAAAATAATTATTACGATATTAAGATAATTAGAAATAAAATGACTATCTTTATGTTTGAGATTGAGTGGAAACTATCTGATAGTTGGACGCATACAACAACATATCCTAATGGTGAATCTGAAATAGATAATAATTTTGATGATTATTTCATATTAGCGACTATTCATGATAGAAAAATAAAATTAAAAAATATAGATAATGTCCAAATATAATATTAATGTTGGAGATAAGTTGTTATGTAAACTTGATTATTGTAGTATTATAACAAAATTTCATGAAGGTAGAGAATATGAAGTATTCTCAATAAAAAATGAAGATGATTATTTTAATTATTATTTTCTTTTATTAAAAGATTATATTAATAATGAAATAATATTTATTGATGATATTGATTTGAATTCTGCATTTTATTCTAAGAGTGAAGTTAGAAATATGAAATTAAAAAAATTAAATAATGATTAAACAGAATATTAATATTGGAGATGTGATATTCTGTAAAAAAGATATTAGTAATTTTGGTGATGTCATAAAAATAAGATTTTGTAAAAATAAATATTATGAAATTTTTAATATTTGCAACTATTCAAATAAAAAAAATGATTATGATTATTATATTAAAGATGAAACTGGATATGTATTTAGGTTTAATCATGGTTCAATATTTTTTAATAGACATTTTTATACAAAAAATAAATATAGACTTCTTAAATTAAAAAAAATAAATAATGACTAAAAAGAATATCAATTTAGATGATAGATTGTTATGTAAAAAAGATTTATTTCAAAATTTAATTAGTGATGATAAATTGGTAGAATTTTCACATTTTGAAAAAGGTAAATATTATTCTGTAGTTAATATAAAAATAATTGATGATAATTATGCATATAAGAATATGTGTGATCATATATTTGGAGAAGATGATTATATCTATTACCTAAATGGAGAAATTAATAAACCCTGTTCATTTTGGAATGAGAGTGTTTTTCACGAATATTTTTATGAAAAAAATGAATTAAGAAATATGAAATTGAAAAAAATCAATAATGAAGGATAAAAATTTTAAAATTGGTGATATGCTTTTATGTAAAAAAGATTACATAAATGATTTAATATCTTTTCGTAAAGGCAAAGAATATGAAGTAACTGAAATATTACTTAATGCGTGGATTGTAATGAAAGGTGAAGAGAGATTTTATTTTATTAAAGATGATAATTGCAATAAAATAGAAGTTCGGCATGAAACAGATCTTAATGAGTTTTTTTGTAGCAAAAAAGACATCAGGAAAATGAAAATTGAAAAATTAGAAGATATTTATGAGAAATCAGAATCTTAATGTAGGAGAAAAGTTATCATGTAAAAAAGATTACATTAATAATAAAATATCTATTCGTAAAGATGAGGAATATGAAATATCTGATATAGCAATTAATGATAGTTCTTTGATTGATGGTGATGAGAATGTAATATATTATTATTATATTCTAGATGATAATAATAGCAAAATAGAAATTAGAAATGATGAAGATATTGAAACATATTTTTATACTAAGAAAGACATCAGAAAAATGAAATTGAAAAAATTAAATAATGAAAAATCAAAATCTTAACAAAGGTGATAAAATATTATGTAAAAAAGATTATTTTAATAATCTTATGAAATTTACGAAAGGAATTGAATACTGTATTATTTTAGTAGAAATTAATACTAATATTTTTGATAATTATTCTGACAATTATACATATTATTTTTATGATGATAATAGTAGAACCATGACTAGTGATAGTGAATATGGATTATATAGTTTTTTTTATAAATTAACTGAAGTAAGAAATATGAAATTGAAAAAATTAAATAATGAAAAATCAAAATATTAGTGTAGGAGATAGGTTTTTATGTAAAGAAACTTTTTTTGAAGGAACATATACGTATTTTCATTCTAATAAATATTGCAACATTTATTTCATTCAAAAGGATGACCCTTATGAATATTACTACATATCTGATGAAAATTTTAAAAAATATCCTTTTAGGTTTAGTGAGGAACGTTTATTTACGTATTTTTATACTAGTCAAGAAATTAGAGCAATAAAAATGAAAAAAATTTATGAAGAAGCAAAATATTAATATTGGAGATATGCTATTATGTAAAAAAACTTATTGTCATTGTACTGAAGAATTAACTAAAGGACATAGATATAAGGTTATAGAGATTATTAATGATAGTGAAGATTACTATTATTTAATTTCAAATAACGAATGTAAATTTGTAGTTTCTGGTACAGAAATTGTTTTATATGATAATTTTTATACAAAAAACGAAGTAATAAAAATGAAATTGAAAAAATTATATGATTAATATTGGAGATAAATTATTATGTAAAGAAAAAATATCAACAGGTTATTTAGAATTTAAAGTTGATTTTTATTATTCTGTTGATTCAATTGAAATATTATCAAGTGATAATGAAGATTATGATGATAATTATTTTTATTATGTCTCTGATGAAAGTAAAAAGTTATTTTTATGCTGGGGAGAAAGAGAATTATACAAACATTTTTATACAAAAAGTTATGTCAGAAAAATGAAATTGAAAAAATTAAATTATGGATATTAATGTAGGAGATAAATTATTATGTAAAGAATCACTTTCTACTATTTCAGTAGATTATTTTGATAAGGACAAATATTATATTGTTGATAGAATTATGTATTTTGATAATAGAATATCCTGGTATTATATAATAGATAATATTGGATTATTATATTCATTCAGTAATAATGATACAGATTTTTATGATATTTTTTACACCAAAAGTGAGATTAGAAGCATTAAATTGAAAAAAATTAATGAAAAAACAGAATCTTAACATAGGAGATAGTTTATTATGTAAGAAAAATCTTAGTTTAGAATTGCATAATTTTTTTAATAAAAATGAATATTATATTGTTTGTTTTGTGAATATATTTGGAGATGATTATTCATATGATATATTAGATGAAGATGATATAGTATTTACATTTTTACCTAAACAGATACGTACTTATTTTTATACAAAAAGTGAAGTCAGAAACATTAAATTGAAAAAAATTAATGAAGAAACAGAATCTTAACATAGGAGATAAATTATTGTGTAAAAAATCTATTCATGCATATTTTAATAAAGATGAATATTATTATATTGGTGACATTAGGATAATTAACACATTTAGATATGAAGAATATATTTATGAGATTAAAATTGATAATGTTGTAGGAGTATCAATAGGAAATGATATTACTTTATATAATCATTTTTATAAGAAAAATGAAGTTCGAAGAATTAAATTGAAAACATTAAATGAAAAATCAGAATATTAATAAAGGAGATGAATTGTTATGTAGAACTACTCTTTCTAATAAAAATATTGATATATTTAAGAAAGGTAAATATTACATAGTTTGGGAAATTCTAATATTCAACGATCCTGCTGTTTATACGTATTATATATGTGATGAAACTGATATGTTAACACCATTTAGATATGATGAGAAAATTTTATATAAGTATTTTTATAGTAAAAATGATGTCAGAAATATGAAATTGAAAAATTTAGAAAACGATGAATAATTTTAATGAAGGAGATAAAATATTATGCAAAAAAGATTTGATTGCTAATGGTAGTACGCATTTTATAAAAGGAAAGTATTATGTTTTTCATTTGATTATTTCTGATGTTTTTGACGGTTTTGAGTGTTTTTCTTTTGATGAAACTAATGACATATACGCATATTTTTTAACTAAACAAGAATTTCTTGATTGTTTTTATATGAAAAATGAAGTCAGAAATATGAAATTAAAAAAATTAGAAAACTATGAACATTTTTAATGAAGGTGATAAAATATTATGCAAAAAGAAATTGACTGATCATTATACTACACGTTTCACAGAAG
>Ga0302209_10000045_pt1 | contig 62635 bp, 40 predicted proteins | sample II_Fen_E3_1_FD_194574 | JGI IMG/M metagenome (GOLD analysis project Ga0302209, IMG submission 194574) | Peat permafrost microbial communities from Stordalen Mire near Abisko, Sweden - II_Fen_E3_1 | ecosystem: Environmental > Terrestrial > Soil > Wetlands > Permafrost | place: Sweden: Abisko...
TTTCATGGGAAGGTGAAAAAGAACCATTGACAGAGAGTTCAGATGCCACTCCCATGTATTTTGCCGTATCGGTGATTACCGGTATGGTGGTCGTGGATTCGGAGACCATTTTAAGTTCTTCGTTAAAGCCTGCCTTGTTGGAGTAGAGCCTGAGTGCAACTGCGGATACAAGGATAATGATAATGGTTGTTGAGATAATGTATTTCCTGAGTTTCATGACTATTTGTTTTTTTTATTGTGACTTAAGTAATTGTAGCTATTTAATGATCTGTTTGTTAACCTATAAGCACTTTTCAGCCAGTATCTATCTATTTTTAATTATAAATTATTGAGTAATTCTCCTTTTGATTTCCGAACTTCCAGTTCGGCATTCTTTAATTGCAGCATAGCGTTCACAAAAGACAGGCGGGCTTCGGTTAATGAGTTTTCCGACAACATAACATCAGACAGCGGGACAACTTGCTGCCGGTACCCCTGAATGCTAATGGCATAATCCTCTTCTGCAATTTTGATATTTTCCTGTTGTCGCAGCAGGGCTTTGAGGCTATTCGTGTATTGTTGTGTTGCATCAATAAAGTTCTTGTTGAAATCGGCAACCCGGTTCATACGGTTGGTTTGTAACTGTTGCAATTCAATTGCGTACTGTTTATTTTTTGCCTGTTTCTCAAACCCATCGAATATAGGGACATTCAGTGTTAACCCGACGAATCCCACTTTAAAGAACTTATCTGTTCCACCTTTGAAAAAATTAAATTCATTTTGTTGCCCCTGGTAATAAAGCTGACCTGCACCTGTGAGTGTGGGTAGATATGACTGTTGATTGCTCTTTTTATTCAGGGAAGTAATCTGTATTTGTTCGTCCATCAGTTTCATATCACTAATATTTTCGAAGTCAGGTAACCCGGAAGGGTTAGCATCAGTGCTGTATGACAACGAATCGGTTAACTCCACCTTATTGAGCGGATCCATTCCTGTTAGGAACTTCAATAAGCCAAGTTGCTGGCTGTACAGTTGACCCAGGTTGTCGATTTGCGTCTGCAGGTTGTTCTTATTAACCAAGACCTTTGAATAGTCAATCTTACGGGCTATCCCGTTCTCCCTCTGACTCTTTAAAATATCCATCAAATGGTTGGCATTTGTCAGGTCTTTCTGCAGGTATCCAATCTGGCTATTGGTGGTCTTGCACAGGTAATATACCTGTGAAACCTGATATGCCAGTTCTTCTTTCTTTTGTTGCAGGTTTAGTTTGCTGATTGCCTGCATGCGTCTGGCTATTTTTATGGAAGTGAAATAACTTTGGTTATAAAGGGTCAGGGAAGCACTGAAGCCACTGCTCCAATCGTATTTGGTGCCAACTTCAAAAGGTATTTCCCCCGTCTGACCAAATATTTCACCGGGCATAAGCATCTTAGGGATCCCATAATAATAATTAAAGGTGCTGTAGCCTTCGAGTTGTGGATAGAGTTTGCTCTGTGACTCTTTTAGTTGATACCGGGATTTCTGCGTTTCAAGGATCGCATTTGCTATATTCAGATTATGATTCACTCCCATTTGGCATGCCCGGGTAAGCGAAATATACTGTATGCTGTCCTGTGCCTGTGCCTGGAATATCCCAACCAATACAAACACTGTGGTAATTATTCTTTTTATCTTCATTGTTGCTGTCTTAATAGGTAATAAATTGATATGAGCGAATTTGGCTCTTTTCTGTTTTAGTTGTGTCCGGACATAGCTGTGGCTGTCATCCCTGTTTCTGAATATGGTTTTACACCTTATCACGGAATAAATACTAAAAAGGTATTGTTGTTAAGTTTGTCCGAATGGAGCTGACAGTATTTAAACTTCCTGAGTAGAATTTTCCTTGTCTTTTTTCTCCTTGAACAGTTTCAACCATTCTTCCTGTTCATGTTTATGGAACTTGCCATGCCACCCGTTGGGGTTGTGCCTTGGCCTTCCTACGGGTACCATACCGGAGAAAATGATCTTGGAGAGGATGATTAATCCGGCTGTCTGCCAGAATGAAATGACCGGACCGTGAAATAATATGGGAATTAAAGAATTCCACAGGTACATGGTAATAAATAAAAATAAAATAATCAGGCCTATCCTGAGTATGGTAAGACCTATAAATTTAAAAACTTTTGATGCTGTCATATTAGTTGTTTTTTAATAAGTTATATAAATCATTTAAATCTTCCCGAAGTGCCAATACTGCGTATCGTTTCCGGGATATTAGGGTATTCACGCCAACATCGGTTTCTTTGGAAATCTCACTGAAACTCTTATCCTCGAATTCGGTTGCCCTGAATACTCTGCTTTGTTCTTCCGGTAATTCCGACAATGTTTTTTCAATCCGTTCCCATATCAGGCTTTTTAATTCTTCCTCTTCATGGGAGGTTCCCAGTTCAGGAAGTATGTCTACCAGTGAGATCGGACCTTCTTCCTCATCATCGTAGTAATCTAGATGACTGAAGTTTACCGGTTTCTTTTTCCGAAACAGATCGGTGATGCGGTTATCGGCCACCCGGTAGAGCCAGGCTGTCACATTATCCAGTGTTTTGATATCCCGGAACCCCACTGTCAGTTGGTAAAATACATCGTGCAATATGTCTTCAGCCTCCAGATTATCGGATATCTTTTTGCTGATATAGCCGAGCAGACGTCTCCGCTCGGTTTTATACACATGCTCTATTTTATCCGATTCGGTTGTATTCATTTATTATGGCTCTTTAATTCTGTAGACGAACAAGTCTGAATTATATTTTAGTGAAAAGTGAAATAAAATAATATAATTTTCAAATACCACACAATAAGGTGGTTATGTATTAATCTTTTTATTGTACCTGTGAGTTGTAATGAAGATCGTTTACTTTGCCTGCCAAACGAACTAATAACAGTACAAAATTAATCTAAAAGCATACACCTAAAAATGATAAATCTGTGAATATCCGGTTTTTCACGACGAAAATCGTTAATTCTATGTTTAAGGAGGTTTAAAATTACTGTTTAATATAAATTTGTAGGTACACTACTTGCCTAACGAACTGATATTTTGTTGCATTTTACTTGAAAAAAATAAAGAAAAATGTTATCAATACTAAACAAAAATAATTACATTTACACCCTTTAATAGATTCACATTTTACTGTTTGAAATTTTCAATTTAGTGTAATGATTTTGTAATTTAAAATGGTACTATTTAGTAATATAGCTTTATTAAAATAATTCAACATCTTTTCCAATGAGAAAAAAACTTTTCCATGTATTTATCTGTGGAGTTATCCTGTTAACTGCCACAACATCCTGTAAACAAACAAAAAATACTACTGAAAACATGGACGCCCTTGCATCTCATATCGATTCTACGACAAAAGCAGGATCCGATTTCTTTCAGTATGCCAATGGCCAATGGTTTAAACAAAACCCCATTCCGGCCAGTGAACAGAGCAACGGCATCTTTCAACTGATCCAGGATACCATCAATGCCCAGGTTCGTAAAATATGCGAATCGTCAGCTGCCAATCAGAAGGTTGAAAAGGAAAGCAATAAACAGAAAATCGGCGACCTGTTTTTCTCGGGAATGGACAGTATTCAGCTGAATAAAAAAGGAATCAGCGACCTGAAAAGTGAATTTGCCCTGATGGACAAGATTAGTGACATGAACGGTATCATCCGTGAAGCTGCCTACATTCACACGGTCTCTTCAGCTCCGCTATTCAATATGTACATTGCCCAGGATGATAAAAACAGCAGCAAATACCAGGTATATATCAGCCAGGGAGGATTGAGCCTGCCGGATCGATCTTTTTATATCGATACAGATGCACGTGCAAAAGGCATTCGTGAAAAATTTGTAGTGCATGCGGCTAAAATGTTTACCATTATGGGCTTTAATGCAACTGCTGCAAAAAATGCATCTTTTAAATTAATGGATATGGAAACCGACATCGCTAAATCATCCCGCAAACGGGAAGATACCCGGGATCCGATAGCCAATTACCATAAGATGACTTTCGGTGCATTGAAAGCTTTAACTCCAAACCTGGACTGGAAGATTTTTATGAATACCACCGGACTGACAAAAGTAGATAGCGTCGTTGTAGGGCAGCCCGAATTTCTGATTGCACTAAATCTTTCTTTAAAGAAATATACGTTAATCGACTGGAAAAATTACCTGAAATTTCAGATGCTGGATGGATTAGCCCCGTACCTGGACGATAAAACCTATCTTGAAGATTTCAGCTTTAATAAGACCACATTAAAGGGTATAAAAGAACCTAAACCCCGTTGGAAAAGGGTGGTGGAGCAAACCGATGGGTCCCTGGGTGAACTGATCGGGCAAGTGTATGTGGCAGAATACCTGCCGAATGGAACGAAAGATAAATTAGTGGAAATAGGAAATGCCATAAAAGTTGTTTTTGCCGAACGGATCAAATCACTCGATTGGATGAGCTCAACCACCAAAGAGAAGGCATTAAAAAAACTCAATGCCGTGATTATGAAAGTGGGTTACCCCGACAAATGGAAAGACCTGAGTGACCTGCACGTGGACCGCACCTCGTATGTGAAAAATGTCATGGCGGCCAATAAATGGGAATTCAACTATATGATTCACAAATACGGTAACCCTGTCGACCGCACAGAATGGGATATGCAACCACAGACCTACAACGCTTACTATAACCCGTCGAACAACGAGATCGTTATTCCGGGATGCAATATTATTGTTCCCGGTTATGAGGGTAAAATGGCCGATGATGCTATCTTGTATTCGATAATTGGAGCTACTTTCGGACACGAAATTACACACGGTTTTGATGATCAAGGTTGTAAATACAACGAATCGGGTAATCTGAGCAACTGGTGGACTAAAGAAGACAGTCTGAAGTTTTCAATGAAAACGAAAATGATTGTAAAACAATTCAACGATTACGTAGCTGTCGACAAACTTCATATCAACGGTGAACTGACACAGGGAGAAAATATTGCTGATCTGGGTGGAGTAATCATGGGTTATGAGGCATTCAAAAAGACAGGACAATACAAAGATAACGAGATGATTGCAGGGTTGAATCCAAATCAACGGTATTTTCTGGGTTATGCACTGGCATGGATGCTCAACATGCGCCCCGAAGCGATGGCAAACCAAATCAAGAGTAACGAACATGCACCGGCAAAATGGAGAGTGCTTGGTCCATTATCCAATATGCCTGAATTCTATTCCACCTTTGGAGTTAAACAGGGTGATGCTATGTGGCGCGCTGAAAACCAAAGGGTGAAGATCTGGTAAAACGTTTTGCGTTCCGCGTTCCGCGTTCTACTTTCTGAAGCATTAGGCACGATTGATAAACTATTTGTTTTATAAGCGAATATAATGCCCAACCTCCTCTCACCCCTCCAAAGGAAGGAAATGTGTTGAATGAATAATTGTCTATTAAGCACCGTGTAAGTATCAGGGAAGTTCGTCATTTCCAGATACCCCTATCAACCCACTCTTGCACCCCTCCAAAGGAAGGAAATGTGTTAAATGAATAATTGTCTATTAAGCACCGTGTAAATTTCAGGGAAGTTCGTCATTTCCAGATACCCCAATCAACCCACTCTTACGCCCCTCCTTTGGAGGGGTTGGGGGAGGTCGGTATGATTATTTGACATATCAGCTTTTTATCAGCTTTCTAACGATCATTCCTCCTTTGTTACTAATCTTCACCAGATAAATCCCACTCTTCAGGTTCTGAATATTTACATACGTTTTTATCGACACCAAAGGTTGTTCCTGAATTAATTCTCCTTTTAAAGTGCGAATCTCTGCGACTGCATCTTTAACATCGGATTGTATAATATAAAAGAAATCTTTAGCGGGAATTGGATACATTATTTCTTCCGAAAGGTTATATGTTGGTATCGAAGTCTTCCAATTTAAATCTATCGGTGGATACGTTATAGAATCTCCAATATTGGGCAACCCATACATTTTTTCAATGGTGTGGAGTATTGAATAATGGTTTATCTTGATTGAATAAGTCCCCGGGATTATCATTTGTCCTGTCAGGATCGTTGAAATTTGATTTGAAGCTGTATTATTATCTTCGTCAAAGGTAAGAATAAACAGACTGTTGTGTGACTTAGCCCATTGAATATAATTGTTCAGATGATTTGAAATCCATGCATCACCGGTAGTAATCCTCGACGGATCTATACCATTGTGCATATCATTCTGTAAGTTGGGTACTACAAAACTAACCGTAGGTAGTAAGTTGAAATCAGCAGGAAAAGCGGTAAAGGGTTGATTTGTTCCCTGAGATACCTGGTTGATTCCATTTCCCACCCAGTTCGTAACAGGATTATGTTTCCGTGCATAATATCCTGATATTTCGCCATTAAATCCTGCTACCGGTAAATCTTCCGAATAGGTTACAAATGTTTTTCCGGAATTTATCAACTGACTTCCCAGGTTGACCGTTGTGAAGGGGTTACTTGCAGGAATTGCATCACCGGTAATGCCCTGGGTACTGCCCGAATAGAGTGCCAGATAATTTGGCTGGCTTGGATGCGTAATGCCATACGAACCGGTAAACAGAGCCGTTGCAATATCATTGGTCAGTGAGTTGATATAAGGAGCTGCTGAAGAACCAATAATCTGATTGAAATTATGGTTCTCCAGAATCAAAACCACTATATGATCAGGCTTTGGAAGAATTGATTGAGCCGGTATTGAGCCGGATTGAATTATTAGTAAAAACAAAATAAACCTGAATAATAGTTGGTGTCTGTTCATATTTTAAATTTATACCGGATAATATTCGCGGCAACTGTATAACAGTTAATAATAGAAATGTGTTTTAAACCTGGGAACTTTAGACGAAATAAAAAACATTCAGAACTCTCTGACGATAGTTTTAAACCCCCTTTTTGCTTAAAGAAGTGTCGAAGTCTGAGACGATCTTATTTAGAAAGCACAATCCAATAAACTCCTTTATCAATTGAATCAGTCTACTCCTGACAGGTAAACCTAATTCTATATGCAAAGCATATTACAACTGATGGACTTCGGAGTTCAACCTGTTAAATACATATTAATTCAAGGAGATATTCTGCCTGAAAAATAAAACCGATACTTGTCAGCTAAACGATTAATACTACATAACTTGTAGCAGTTCATTCAAATATACCTAAATATTTCCTTTTATGGTCAAATATTGGCTTAAATATATTTCTATAATCTATATTTTTGTAACGTTAATCTTATGATGGTAACCTTGATGTACCATTCAAATAAAGGAAATCTGGATTTTTTTGATTCTGTAGAAAGTGTTATCCCTTAATCTATAATTTTCTATTTATCAATTTATAATTATTCACCTTTAATTAATTATTACATGAAAAAATCTTACCTTTTAGTGTGCCTTTTCATGATGTTAGGCATAAGTATTAAAACAATGGCTGCAACCGATCCGGGAACTGCCAATCTGAGACATCAATGGAAATTTGATGATGGAACTGCCAATGACAACGTTGGAACTCTTAATGGAACGTTAATGGGAACTGCAGCTGTTGCGAACGGTGATCTTGTAACCGGTACTGCCGGGTGGGTTGAATTTGATGCAGCAGCGTTAGCTGTTAATAATTACACCGAACTTACTGTATCGGCCTGGTTTACTTCTGTGGCGGGTACCAATAAAAATTTTCACTTTCTGTATTATTTCGGAAATACTACTAATAATGGTGGAAACCACTTCACCGGTTATACTCCTGCCCGTGGCAACGATGTCAGTCGGTTCATGCTAAATACAAATGGTGAAGCGATAGTAGACGATACTGAATTTGATGATGGTTTACTCCATCACGTAGTTTGTATTGTTGATGCAACAACTTCTAGTTATTATTTGGATGGTAATTTAGTGAATTCTGTTCCAAATGGTAGTAGTAAGCTGACTGATATTGGAACACAGTTTGCCTACATTGCAAAAGGAGGATGGTCCAATGACCCAAACTGGAACGGTTTACTTCATGAAATGAGTGTCTATGATAAGGCCCTTACAACCGATAATGTTAAATATTTATATTCTTTGAATGCACCTGTTGCTGTTGTACCGGTTGAACCCGGCACAGCGAACCTGAAACATCAATGGACATTTGATGATGGCACTGCTACCGATGTTGTAGGAGGAGTTAATGGAACCTTGAATGGCTCAGATGTTACATTCTCGGACAAATCTCTAAATTTAGCGGGGGGATATGTCTCTCTTGATGGTGCAGCCCTGGCAATTAAAACGTACAAAGAACTTACGGTAGAATCCTGGTTTACTTCAACATCCGGAGCAAATAACGGGTTTCATTTCCTGTATTATTTCGGTAAAACCAACGATTCGGGACATTACTTTTTAGGCTTTACTCCCGATCGTGATGGTAATCCCGGAAAATGCGGTCGTACTATGATTTCTACCGGAGATGGTGATAATGGTGAAGATGGTCAGGCTGTAGTTAACACTCAATTATTTAATGATGGCAGACAACATCAAATGGTTTGTGTCATTGATAGCATTGATGTAAATAATAAGAATATTACTGCCTATTTAGATGGGAATTTATTGGGAACCAACTCTCTTGGTACGAATACTCTTTCTAAAATCGGAACTGAATTTGCCTACTTTGGAAAAGGTGGATGGAAAAATGATCCAACCTTCAAAGGGTTGATTCATAAAATCAGCATGTATGATAAGGCACTTACACCCGCTAATATAAAATCACTTTACAATGCAGGACCTGAAGATATAAGAACAGGAGTTGTTCAACCAACGAAAATGATTCATAATGTGTATATAAACAGTAATCAGATTGTGGCACAATTCGAATCGGCAGGTGCTGCTTCTGCTCAGATTGATGTTTACAATACACAGGGTGCATTGCTTTTAAGTGATAAATTCAGTTGCAATGCCGGTCTAAATAATAAGACTGTTTCTGCCAATTACCCGGCAGGGATTTATGTGGTTCGACTGACTGTTGCCGGAAAAACAGGTTATACCAAACTCGTAAAATAAATCGTATTTAGTTCTCTTTTTATAATTCTTACGAGGGTGGTCCTGAATGTCAGGTCACCCTCTTTTGGTTTGAAGAGTTTGGAGAGTTTGAAGAGTTTGGAGAGTTTGAAGAGTTTGGAGAGTTTGAAGGGTTTGAAAGGTTTGAAGGGTTTGAGGAGTTTGGAGAGTATGGAGAGTATGAAGAGTATGAAGAGTTTGGAGAGTTTGGAGAGTTTGAGGAGTTTGAAGAGTTTGAGGAGTTTGAAGAGTTTGAAGAGTTTTGGGTGTAATTTTTGAAAGTGTGTCCATGAGGTGTTTGATTGAACAGGTAGGAACTCATAAATTCTTCGTATGTTTTGATGTTTAAAAGTATTGTTTATTGAATTTCAATTTTTCGTAAAATAAAAAGTAGGATTAAAAGATAATTTCAACTCTTATTGTCATTCGTAATTCATTTAAATTCAGGAAGCTTCTATTATTAGGAAATTATCTCATCTTGTATTTTAATGAGTTTAATAGAAATCAAATTTCATCAGTCACTTTTGTATGTTCGCAGGAGTGATTATTTACAAAAATGTATTAAAACAGTTTTCTTGCCTGTACTCTGTTTTGCTTTCGATTTATAAAGCCATGTTGCCATTAATAAACACCTGATTTACATTTTTATATAAATATATTCAACTTTGTTCCGAATTTTATGATTATTCCTTGAATTGTACTGTTTTGGTTGGTAATTGTCTATTTATGGTCAAAATGTGCTAAGAATACATCTTTTTTTTAGTTTCATTTGTAACGTTTTAAAAAATAAACAAACAACTTTAAATTAATTGCAAATGAAAAAAACTACATTATTTCTAACGTGTTTCCTGGCAACAGGATTAACCGTAAGTGCTCAGGTACTGGACACTATTTACAACGCAAAAAGTCTGTTACCGGCTGCTGCTTCCTGGAATGAGCTAAAGCTGGATAAATCAATATCTGATTCAGCCGCTGTCATTACTCAGGAAATTCAGGGCGGGGCATTGAAGCTTAAAACCGTCAATGCTAATAAAAAAGATTCTAAACTCGGATGGTACAAAACAGGGTTGGGTCTTGACCTGAGTACCGGTTATACGATCGAAATCAAAGCTAAAGTCAATGATGCTGCCAATAACGGAGCCTTTAATATTCAGGGTTATGATAATCAGGGAAAAGGTTTTCGATTAGGAATTTACAAAACGTTCCTGGCTAACCAAACGAATCCTTTGGCTGCAACAACCTCAGTAGCTTCGTTGCTCGACAACTCTGCAGAATTCCACACTTTCCGTCTGGCAGTAGCTCCAACCGGATTAGTAACCGTTTATCGTGATTATGTACTGGTAGGTACTTTTCCATTGTCAGATTTCTATTTCGATAATATTATCGTAAACGGTGGTTTTGAAAATGGAGCAGATGTAGCCGATCATTCGAATTTTCCTGATTTCTTAAGCAGAGGGCTGCTTTATAAGTCAACTGTCCTTACAGATAAAAGAACCGGTAGTTATGGGTTGGTAATGAATAGCAACGGATTGACGGAGAAGACCGGTGGCGATTATAAACTTGCAACGCAAGAGAATGCAAGAACCCGCGACATAGCCGTGAAACCAGGTACAAATTACGACATTTCCATTACCCGTCGTCGTTCTGCCAAAGATCCATGGGCCTGGCGTGATATGGGTGCGTTCTACAATTTTCAACAAGGAACTGAAAAAGGTGTTGATGACCGCAATACCAATGCGTTTTTTGCAAGTACTAATGACAACTTCTGGCAAACACATAACCAAACCATTACTACTTCAGATACTACAAGATCAATTCGTTTTGAATTTCCTTCATGGGTTCGTGACGGGAATACAACAAATATTGCTTCATTCGATGATTTTGTTTTCCGCGAACAACCGACTTTAAAAGTTGGTGTTACAACTGCACCTGCATTATTTGCTTCCAATTCTCTTCCGGCAACTTATACTAACCTGATTAAAAACGGTAGTTTTGAAGATTTCAATGTGGATAATGCGGGTAATCCTATTACTATAAAGAGCAAAGATGGCCTTAGAGATAGTGTAGTAACATGGGCTTTAAGCGACCTTACAACCGGTAAGGATAATAATCCAAATCGATTTGATGCATTATGGAATGGTAATGTTCGTATTCAACGTCATGATCAATCGGAAGATGGTCTTAATGCAGGAAATGGATCTCAACTATGGGCTCATACCGGAAATGCTTCACTTCGTTTCTCTACATTGGGTCAAAACGGCAATAATTTTGATTTTACTCAACAATTGAAACCAAATACAAAGTATCGTTTCAACTTCTGGCATAAGAGCCCTAAATGGGATGATTGGGGCTGGTTAAAGGTTAAACTTGGAGATGGTCCTGATATTTGGGGTCACGAATTAAAAGGTAGAAATAATGTCTGGGCAAATTGCGATTTGGTTTTTACAACTGATGCGACAAATACAACTCTTCATTTGTACACGAATGCTGCCTCACACGGTGACTGGTGGAATCTTTACCTGGATGATCTGGTATTATATGAAGTAACCGATGCAACCGATCCTGATCAATTCGCAGGCAAAACAAACCTGATTGAAAACGGTGACTTTGAAGATACCGCTCATAGCAATGATGGATCAGTATACAACTGGGCGTTGGCATCTTCAGAAAAAAATGTTGACAGTAACTACCCTGTGAAATGGAATGATGTATGGGGATCTTATGTTCATCTTCAGGACAGACAAAAAGGTGTGGACACCGGAATTAAATATGCTCACAGTGGTACCAAATCTATGCGTTTCTCTTTCCTTGATGACCAGGGTTCAGCCAAAGCATTTGAAGGTATTACCAATGATTCGCTTCCAAGCACTTACCGTGTGAATTTAAACTTCAAGAAAGAACTTGAACCAAACAAAACCTATACTTTTGTATTCTGGATTAAATCAGCAAACTATGGCGATAATGGAAGAGTGATTGTTGCAAACGGTAATGTCAAAATTTGGAATGATGTACTTAGTGTAAGGAATATCAACTGGAGTCGCCAGGTTGTTACATTCAGTACAACGGCAGCAAATCACACACTGAATCTGTACAGCGATTTCGGTGGCTGGTTTAACTTCTATTTGGATGATGTTGCCCTCTATGAAGAAAGTACCTATGTTCCTTACCAGGCAAACGGAGATTCTTACCTGTTCTTTGGTAAATCGCAAGGTACGGAAAACACCGATGTGGACATTCAGTATGTTGCTATAAACAATACCGGTGCTTTTGCTCCTGAGAGCCCTGTTACCGGAACTTCTGTTATTCCTGCAGTTAAAAACCTGAAGGTAACTTCTAACGCAGGCACGCTGACTATTAATGCAGGTAAACCTACATTTGTAAGAGTTTATGATATCGCCGGAGCTCGTGTGGCTGAATTTAGTGTTCAATCGACAAAGGATCTCACACTTCCTCAAGGCATTTACGTTGTAAAATCGGCTGCTGAAGTAGTGAAAGTAGTGAATAAATAAAATTCTAATGCTGGAATTTACACTGTAAATTATTTTACGGGTGTTACTTAATGGTAGCACCCGTATTTTTTTTTGAAGAGTCCTGTAAATACGGGATGTCGAATACTCCATTTGGAGGGTTTGAAAGGTTTGAAGAGTTTGTGGTTGGTGTTGCTGGGTTGATTAGGAAAACGCACAAAAATACTACGTATGTTTTGAGGTTTGTTGGAGTGTTTTTACCCGTAAACGGGATACTTCTTTAAAATAAATTTGTTTCATCTTTTATAAGACAGAATATTAGCGAAATCCATTTTAAACTTTGGTATGAAAATGTATCGTTTATATTCAAACTCTGAATTTTGAATAGTTAATCAGAACGGTTTAATATATAATCCCATTGGTTTGATTTGCTTTAATTGAATAACACAAAAGCACCTAAAGTCTCAAAGAGTTGATGCTTTGAAGCTTTAGGTGCCTTTCTTAGATAATCATTATTTAATGGTCCGGTGATCGTTTGTCTTTGACATTCTAATCTCCGGTTTTAATTACTTATTCAGGCTTATTCAGCCAACTTTACCGAAACGCTGTTTCCTTTTTTCCATTTGCTTTCGTAAGTGCCCTTATCGGTGACCACACACACCTTATATTTACGGCTTGCGGGCTTTAATTTGCCATCGGTGGGAGTAATGGTTATATTGACGGTTGAGCCTTTTAAAAGGGCTGTAAATGTAAAAATCCTGTATTCGCCATTTTGGTAATCAAAGCCTTCTCCTGCATCTTCATAGAGTGTCCCGGTAGCTTTACCATTTTGGTCCAGCGATACCAGCAAGGTCAATGAGTCAAGGTGGTATTGGGTGGTATTCTGAATGATGTTGCCCATAGGAATGATAGCTCCCTCTTTGATTTTCACATCTGCCTGGTACTTATCGGTCGTGCTGTTTTCACCGGCAATGGAAATTATCCGCCAGCTTCCTTTCGGTTGAATCGGTTTCACGGCCCATTTCGGAATAACAAGCAGATCGTTTCCAACCAGGAAGGACTGTTCTTCTGTCCGTAATGCTTTATCCTGAGGATCAGCAAAGAATACGGGTCTCATCACCGGCATGCCGGTAGTAGATGCTTCATGAAACAAGGTATAGTAATAGGGCAGTAGCCTGTAGCGACGGTTGATAGCGGTACGGGATACATTTTCAATTTCTTCTCCAAATGCCCAGGGCTCTTTGTTGTTGGTTCCCTGACAGGCATGACCTCTGACAAACGGGAAAAATACTCCCATTGAAATCCATTGTCCGAATAAATCAGGGGTAGTATTCCTGGTAAATCCACCTATGTCCGGTCCACTGAATGCCTGTCCCGAAAGACCCAGATTCAGGGTCATTGGAATGGATAATTTCATATCTTTTACCGTCCCTGAGTTATCCCCCGTCCAGGTGGCACCATAGCGGTTGCTTCCCAAAAAGCCGGCACGAGATAAAACGAAAGGTCTTTTTTCCGGATTTGCATTCAGAATACCTTCACGGGTTGCTTTGACCATAAGCATTCCGTAGACATTGTGGTATTGCAGGTGACTGCCTGCCGGTAATCCTCCGCCACCACGGTGCCAGTTTGATTCGGGCATGGTTCCATCAGGTCCTCCAAATACGGCAGGTTCGTTCATATCATTCCAAACCCCGTCAATGCCGGTAGCTATAAATTTTTTATACAGACCACTCCACCAGGTTCTTGTCTCTGGTCGGGTGAAGTCAGGGAAAGCACATTCCCCTGGCCATACTTTCCCGTTAAATTCTTTATGTTTTGAATTTTGTACCCAATTGTCACCTTTGCTTCCAGAATCATATACTGAATACCCTTTTTCAGCTTTCACGCCCGGGTCGATCATCCAGATGGAATGATATCCTTTTTGATGCAAATAATCATTCAATCCTTTCGGATCCGGTATTTTTTCCTTGTCAAAAGTAAAGATCCTGAAACTATCCATATAATCGATATCCATCCAGATGACATCGCATGGTATTTTTTTTAACCTGAAAGTATCGGCTACATTTTTGATGCGGGTATCGGGAATATACGACCACCGGCATTGCTGGTAACCCAATGCCCAGAGTGGGGGCATTTCCATATTCCCAATCAGGTTGCCAAGTTCTTTAACTACTTCCTGCGGTGAATTCCGTTTAATGACGACCACACGAAATGCAGGACCATCTGAAATAAACCTGATGCTGTCGGTCAGTTCGATTTGTTGCTTCCAGGTATTGTCGGCAATGACTCCAAAGGCAGTGCCATCTTTGTTCACACCCATTACCCAGGGATGACTCTGATACAGCCGTTTCCCGTTGTCTTTCCGGTATTCTACATTGTCGGTATTCCAAAGGGTTGTCTTATTGCTGTTCCGTAACAAGGAACCGGTATTCTCACCTGTTCCGTACAAACTGGTGCCTGGTGCTAAAGGAATGGCTGCGATTGATTTGCCCCCCTTTGAATAAAAATGAACTTTTATTTTACTGTCCGCTGGGATATCACCTGTAACTTTTGGTTCCGTAACGAAAGCAAGTGAAATTTGTTTCGTCTGAAAATTGTAATTCGATGGATAAAAAACAAACACATCAGTGCCTATTAGTTTATCGTTTTGGGCAGTTGCATAGTTTGAAAACAAACACATAATTGTCAGGAGATAAATTGTCGATACTTTCTTTTTCACTGTCATAATTTTAGTAACATGGTGAATGGTTAGTAATAATAATTTTTTTATAGTACAAGGCAAAGATACTGAATTTTGATTTAACGGGCTTAAATTTGACTGGATATTATGACGGGAAACTCTTCATTTATTAAGGACTCAGTAAACTAATTTGAAATGATGCCTGAGTTCAACTGCGTATAAAAAGCATTGGAGAACATTGTACGTAAAAAGAGACTGAATCAGGTTTGTTGAAACAGTCTCTTTTTGTTTGTTAAATTAGTGTTCTGTTGTTCAGTCGCTAAAATAAATATGATTTATAAGTTCTATTACATAAGATCAGTTGACTTCGAGTCTGATAATACTGTCGGTCAATTTATTTCCAGATCAACTTTTACTTTTCCTGTGTTTCAACCTTTATACGATTTGCTTTTATCCAGTTGCTTTCGTGAGTACTTTTATCAGTCACAACACAGACCTTGTATTTTCTGTTGACCGGTTTCATTTTTCCCTCTTTAGAAGGAGTTATTGTCACGTTAACGACGGATCCTGTTTTTTTAGCTGTAAACGAGTAATTCCGGTATTCTCCTTTCAGATATTTAAATCCTTCTCCTGCATCTTCATAGAGTGTTCCTGATGCCCTGCCGTTACGGTCTAACGACACGAGCAATGTCAATGAATCCAGGCTGTATTGGGTTGTGTTCTGAATGATGTTACCCATAGGAATGATCGCTCCTCCTTTTATCCTGACGGTCGCCTGGTACTTGTCAGTCGCGCTGTTCTCGCCGGCGATGGATACTGTTCTCCATATTCCTTTTGGGAGAACCGGATCGACAGCCCATTTTGGGATAATCAGGACATCATTCCCGACTAAAAAGGCTTGTTGCTCTTTTCTTAAGGTGGTGTCTTTCGGATCGTCAAAAAAGACAGGACGCATAACCGGCATTCCGTTTTTGGAAGATTCATAAAATAAGGTATAGAAATAGGGTAATAAGCGGTATCTGCGGTTCAAAGCGGTACGGGAGACGTTTTCAATTTCAGCTCCAAATGCCCAGGGCTCCTTGTTGTTGGAATCATTGCTGGCATGCCCCCTCATAAACGGGAAAAAAGCACCCATTGCCACCCATTGGCCAAAGAGGTCAGGGGTTGTCTTTCCGGTGAATCCACCCAGGTCAGGACCGTTAAATGCCTGTCCGGATAATCCGAGATTCAGCGACATAGGTATGGCTAATTTCATGTTATCCACCGTTCCCGAGTTATCTCCTGTCCAGGTGGCAGCATAGCGGTTGCTCCCTAAGAAGCCTGATCGTGACAGTACAAACGGTCGTTTTCCTGGATTAGCATTCATGATCCCTTCGCGTGAGGCTTTTACCATCAACATTCCATACACATTATGATATCGTACATGTGGTCCTTCCGGGAGTTCCCCTCCGCCACGATGCAGGTTATTTTCAGGCATGGTTCCATCGGGTCCATCAAATACTGATGGCTCGTTCATATCATTCCAAACCCCGTCAACACCTGTATTCATAAAGTTTTTGTACAATCCGCTCCACCAGGTTCTTGTTTCGGGCATAGTGAAATCGGGAAAGACGCATGTCCCCGGCCAGACTTTTCCGTTATAGACTTTTTTGTCTGAACTCTGCACCCAATGATTGCCCATCGTTCCTGATTCGTAAACAAAGTAGTCTTTTTCTACTTTCACTCCGGGATCAATCATCCAGATGGAATGAAACCCTTTTTGATGTAAGTAATCGTTCACTCCTTTTGGATCCGGAATCTTGATTTTGTCAAAGGTGAAAACCTTAAAGCGTTCCATATAATCAATATCCATCCAGATGACATCGCAAGGTATGTTTTTGATCCTGAATGTATCTGCCAGACTTTTAATACGCGTATCGGGGATATAGGAGTAACGGCATTGCTGGTATCCGAGCGACCAGAGCGGTGGCATTTCCATTTTACCAATCAGATTCGCCAACTCTTTGACAACTTCCTGAGGTGTGTTCCGTTTGATGATGATGATCCTGAATGCAGGCCCCTCGGATATAAAACGTATGCTATCCGACAAATCGATTTGTTGTTTCCATGTATTATCGGCAATCACACCAAAAGCAGTTCCGTCAGCATTTACCCCAAGTACCCACGGATGGCTCTGGTAAAGACGTTTCCCTTCAGCAAGACTGTATTTATAATTGTCGGTGTTCCAAAGTGTGATCTTTTCACCATTGCGGATCAGTGTTCCTTTGGTTTCACCGGTTCCATACAGGCTGGTTCCTTTAGAAACGGGCAAGGTAGCATAAGTCTTTGTCCCTTTTGTATAAAACACCGGTTTTAAATCCCAGTTCTCCGGGATATTACCGGTCGCTATTGGTTCTTTTAACAGGGCGAATGATGGTTGATGGGACCTCCCATCGTAATGCGAAGGATAGAAAACGGACACATTGTTGCCGATAAGTTTATCTGATGTGTTAGCGGCGGGAACATATCCAAAACAATAAATTGTTAACAGAAGGATAATGAATAATCTTTTTCTCACTTTGAAAACTGGTTTAAATAATAATTTAAGAATGCATAATGCGTAATCCAACAAAAGTATGAATTATTTATTTATTAAAAATTGAAAACAAATAAAAAGGTGTAATAATAAGGATCAGGTGCATGTATCCTGACCCTTATTACTCCACTTTGAAAATTAAAAAATCAAATCAAAAAATCAAATCTAAAAACCTATAATTTAATAATTTTTTCGGTCAGCTTCTTGCCGGTAGCATAATCTATTGAAACAAAATAAACACCTGAATTAAGAGATTTCACATCAACAGAACTTTTATTTGAGAGTGATGATACTGACAAAACCAGTTGACCTGACAGTGAATGAAAGGATACCTTATCAATATTATCAGAACCTGAAAAGTTAAGTTTATCAACTATCGGATTCGGATAAATGGTAAGGGGGGTCGTGTTCAGAGTGGCAGTTGCTGTTGTAGCACAATCAACAGAAGTAACTGCTGCTCCATCAGAACTAAAACATGCTGAAGTAGTTATGTATGTGTCAGCAGCCTGGAATCCGGTACTGTTGTTAATAATAAAATTAGTAGCGGTAACTGATGCATCAAATGTATACGAGCTCCAACCATTTGCATTCACGGTCAATTGGACTCCGGGCCAGGCGCCTAGTATCGGACTTCCATTTACATAAGCATACAGGTAAAGTGCATTCCAGGCAGCCGGTTTTTGAATTTTAACCGTCATGCCGGATATACAGGCAACAGTAGTTAGATTATATTTCCCGTCGGCATTTTTTGTAGTTGATGACTGTATACATGAACTTGCAGCAATAGGATAATCCACTGTCTGTTCACCGGCACCGGCATTGTTGAAAATTAAAGTAGCTCCGGTAAATGCGGAATCGAAGGTATAGGTATACCAACCGTTAGTTTCGGTAAGTGCAGCACCCGGCCAGCTTCCCAATGCTTCAGGGCCCCAGGTATATAAACTGACAGCTGTCCAACCCGCCGGCTTCTGAAATTTTACCGTGATCTGTGCTACGGTGATTGTTGATACCAGCAATAACATGAGTAGAGAAATAAAGTAGTAACGTTTCATAAAATTTAAATTTTAAGGATAAATACTAATTACTATTTGAAATTAAATTTGTGATTCATAGATTTTATAAATTTATTATGCCAATAATTAATTCTTCAGAACTACATACATATAAGGTAATAAAGTGATCTGGGTATTCAATGTGACCGGAATACCGGTAAAAGCATCTTTCCATATTCCACCCGCAACTGTTGCCGGTATAGGAAAGCTTATCGTCGTGTTTCGAAGATTACTTACCACAAATACCGTTTCTTTTCCCGATGTTTTGGTAAAAGCACATACATTCGTGTTGTCATACGATGCCATTGTCCCCCTGCGAAGTGCTAAACTGTTGTTACGGAATGCAATAATATTTTTGTATTCGGCCACCATGGTTGGATTTAATGTCCAGTCTATCTGCTGATTGGTAAAAGGAAATGCCAGCCGGGTAGGAGTGCCTACTTCCTGTCCATTGTAAATCATAGGGACACCTTTCATATAGGCTGCCACTACAAATGCGGCCATAGATCCTGTTTTTCCCCCGAATAAATCAAGTGGAGTACCATCCGAACTGTTTACATCATGATTGGTTGTATAACGCACTACCAGATTCATTTCTGAATTTGCTGAAGGGAATTCCTGTGAGTTGATATTGTCGATATTGGTCGCAGGTTGACTACTACTGTAGATTGTTTTTAACTGACCGTAAAATCTAAACCCGAATGTGTAATTAAACCCTGAAGTGTAATGATCGTTCCGTGTACCTTCAGCAAGCATGAGGAGATTATGTGTTTTAATGTTCCGCAATGTATCAATGGCCTGTTTCCAGAAATCAGCAGGAGGTCCATCGGCATAATCGCATCTGAAACCATCACAGTTAGCGGTATATACCCAGAATTTCAGGGCTTTGATCATGGCTAACCGCATGTCGGCATTCTTAAAATTCAATTGTGCCACATCGGTCCATCCACTTGGACTGACAATGTCTCCGTTTGTATTTGTTACATACCAGGAAGTATTTGAAATCCAGGTATTATCCCAGGCCGTATGATTGGCTACCCAGTCCAGAATCACGCTCATTCCCCTGGTATGAGCCCCGTCAATCAGATTCCGCAGATCAGCCAGTGTTCCGAACTCAGTATTTATTGCTGTGTAATCTTTAACGCAATATGGTGAGTTAACCGATTTTAATGTACCTACAGGGTAAATTGGCATTAGATAAATGATATTCACACCAAGACTTTTAATTGAATCGAGTCGGGATATGACTCCCTGGAAATTATGTGACGAACTGAAACAACGCATGTTCACCTGATAAATAACAGCATCCCTGGCATCGGGAACACCTTGAAACGGGGTGCCATACTGCGCAGGATCGGTATTTGTATTGTGAGTTGTTGTGTCAATGATATCCGGAGTTTTTGTACAACTCCCGAATGATAAAAACGTCAGTAGAACTAATATATTCAACACTGTTTTTTCTGGTTTAAATTGAAGTCTGTTCATGAATCTTTTTCTTTTTACAATTGTTTAATACTAATTTTGAGAACAAAATGTGCTTATGAAAATACGAACCCCGGTATTTAAAAACAATTGTATTTATCAAAATAATTTTAAAATGATGACACCTGTGAAATCATTTATCAGATTGAATATCCCTGAATCCTCCGTTTGAAGGATTCAGGAATATTGCTACCCACTAGTTTTTCTTTAGTTTATACGAATATTGTCCCGGTACGTGCAAATCCAGTGTAATGGTGTAATTGCCATCCGAAGGAACTGTCAGGTTTGATAGTTTGCCATTGTAAGGATACAAAGGATTGTCGACATACCCCAGTTTACCGTTGGCATCAATTCCAAAGTCAATTTTCCATGCGTTGTTTGCACGAAATTTAAACGACCCGGCAGTAATCATGGCACAGGTGACTGTCCACACTTTTGTCGTTGGATCGTAGGTTAATGGAGTATCTGTTGCCCATAATCCGGGTGATGCATCACCCAGGATACTCCAGGTTATTTTCGTTGCAGTCCAGCTCATATCGTTCAGGTTCGCAGATAATTCGTAATATCCATCCGAAGGCAGATTTAAATAGCCAGCTGTTTTATCTTTGCTCAAAAGACCTGCACCACCGTCACCATAAACAATATGGGTCAGGTCGGGATTGCTGGTGTATTTAATTTCGGTTGAACCACCGGCAGGTATATAAACATATCCTTCATACAATTTACCTGAATCCACCGAAACAATAGTAGGCGAGGCTGCAATATTCCATCCCGGACTTGTAACCCACAATACCTGACCCACTACAATGGCAGGTGGAACATACGGATTTACCGACAGGGTTATTGCATTCGAATAAGCGGGACGATCAACGTATGATTTTACACGCACAACTACCTCAGCGACTACTCCCGGAGATAATCCTAAACTATTGATGGCAATGTTGTTCAAATCAACACCCAGCATTGAAAATGTCAATAGATCGTCACCAACAGGAATATCTGTCGCTTTTGACCATGGAGTGGTTGAGGCAGTATCGGATGGAATATCAAATTGCAGGCTGTATGTAACAGCTGCTTTTATTCCATAACTGACAGGAGCCCAATTAAATGTAACGACAGGAAGAGAGTCGTTTGTTGCTGTGATCACTACAGAATTTGTTGACCCTTTGAACGTGCCCGGAAAATTCAGAGTCCCCAGCCTGGTTATTACAGCCTGGTCGTTGCATGAAGCGAATAAAATGAAGGCAAAGAACACTGATAATGCCTTTATATAATGTTTTTTCATAAATGATTCATTTTAATAGTGAATTTAATGTTCAATAAAAAATCAGTTTTAAAAATATTCAACCCGGCAGTATTCCGTATATCTTAAAATATCCACAATCCGATAGTTAATCTGTACATATGTATTGCTGCCGTTTTGAAATTGTATCTGTCTTTAATATCCTGTATTCTGTTTTAAATTTGTATTGGCATTCAACGCAGAGGTTGGTATTGGAAACAGGTTGTAATGAGCATCAACGGCGGGTGCTAACCCGTGAGCCAGAATAAAGGTCCCAAAACGGATCATATCTTCCCGGCGGTGTCCTTCCCAGGATAATTCAAAGCCTCTTTCATTATAAATGTCGGTCAAGGTCGGATTCGCGGCTAATCCACTCAGACCGGCACGAACCCTGATTGCATCCACCAACGGTTTTGCAGTCGCTGCATCATTGGTACGTACCATACATTCGGCTTGCATCAACATGATATCGGCATACCGGTAGATTGGAAAATCGTTGGAGGCTCCTCCACCATTCATCGGTAATGCCGGATAGAACTTCTGATTCCTTGCCCCAGCATTTGGTTCTGCACCCGGATTATCCAGATTTGTCACCTCCAGGGAATAATTAATAAAACCGGCTGGTTTTGGACCATAAGGAGTCGGTCCGTACCGGAACTGATGTTTACGAATGTCATTATCACTGAATTTTTTTACAAAATCAGGCAGGCAAATGGTGCCATTCCAGGCACTGTATCCCAGAATATTTGTCCCGTCAGTACCACCAAAACTTCGAATTGTCAGGATGTTTCTCCCTACGATATCTACTTTTGTATAGATAGCCAGAATGGTTTCATCATCTGGACATACATCACCAAACAATTCAAAGTATTTTGATCCAAGTGGGTTTGTAGCATCCAAAGCACCCGAATGAAGGGTAAAGCCGCCTTCGGAGACTTTATTACACGCGGCCAGGCATTCAGCCCACATAGGAGTCCCCGTATTTACTTCTGCATTCAGGTAGGTTTTTGCCAACAACGCATATCCGGCCCATTTATTAAACCTGCCATAATAATTACCTCCCTTTGTGGTTGAAAGCTTGTCCACATTGTCTTTTAATTCGTTTACCACGAAATTAAAGATATCTTTCCTGCTCTTTTGCGGCATTTTGTCTACCGTAATATTATTGTCAGTATAAAAGGGTACATTTCCAAAGTCATCCATTAGCAAATAATAGAAGAAAGCTCTCATTACTTTAGCTTCTGCAATCTTAGAAGGATCCGCATTGGCCTTTTGAAGTAAATCTACTGCGAGATTCGCCGAGAAAACTGATTTATACAACCAGTTCCAGGTATTATTAATCTGTGAATGATCCGGCAACCATTCGCGCAGGTACATTTGAGCGAAAGTCAACTCCCAGTCACCTGTTGTCCGGTGAGGCACAACCTGTTCATCGGTGGACATGCTGTTCACATCGTACCAACCATTGTCGGCGCCTACATATCCGAGTCCACCCCAGTTTCCCGGAATTTGCGAATAGACATTCGCCAGTGCTACATCCGCACCCGTGGAAGTTGAGTAAAATTCTTTGGCTGCAAATTTATCATATACAACTTCTTCTACATTTGTACAGCTCTGCATTATCAGGGTAATCAATAATGCCAGGGTGATTATCTTTTTCATTTTTGTCTGATTTAAGGGGTTATTTAAGTGTCACATTTAATCCGATAGCAATACTTGAGATCCTTGGATAAATCCCGTTATCGTTTCCAAATCCGGTACCACCGGTGGCACCTATTGCACTGGCTCCACTCACATTCAACTCCGGATCGAGTCCGGTATATTTTGTAAATATTGCCAGATTTGTTGCCGTAAATGATAAACGCAGGTTCCTGATGAATTTAAGCTGCTTCGTATCAAAATTATATCCAACTGTCAGGTTGTCAAATCGTAAAAAGGATCCATCTTCCAACCATAAATCAGAAGAAAATGGTGATGTGAAAAGTCCGGTTGATACTGCACTTGCCAATAGGTTTGACTTACCCAGGTTTTCGAAGTAACTAAAGGAGGAACGAACGGAGTTGTAAATTTTATTCCCTCCCTGTCCCCTGAAAAGCATTGATAAATCGAAGTTTTTATACGATATAACAGGAGAAAAAGCATAGGTGTACGTGGGTAGGGCTGATCCTTCCATCTTACGCAATGGGCTTCTGTCTCCTCCATCATAGAGTCCATCAGCTGTTTCACCGACAATAGTTTCCTTATTGTTTGCATCTTTTCCTGCATGTTGAAGGATGTTGAAAGTTCCAACCGGTTGACCTACGATCAGGTAACTGCTCGTACCCCAGGGTACATAATCTGTATTTAAAGGAACTCCGTTAAGGCTGCCACTCAATTTAAGCACTTTATTTCTTAATAAGGACAAGTTCCCGTTAACAGAGAAATTAAAGTCTTTTGTCTTAATAATTGCTGCATTCAAATTAAAATCGATTCCTTCGTTTAAAAGACTGCCAACATTTGCTACAATACTCGAAAACGGAAACGGAGGTTGTGGCACTGTATAATTAAATAAAAGATTTGAAGTAGTAGCCCTGTAAACATCCACCGATCCAGATAAACGACTGTTAAACAATGCGAAATCAATTCCTATATTTGTTTGTGTACGGGTTTCCCATCTTAAATCGGCATTGTAATTCTGAGTAACTCCAAAATTGGTTATCTGATTACCTGCAAAATAGGTCTGTCCGTTTGAACCGACCAATTGAAGTGAATTCTGCGGATACAATCCTTGTTGATTCCCAGTGACTCCATATCCGACTCTGACTTTTAAATCATTTAAAAAATCTACCCTTTTCATAAATGATTCTTCACTCAATCTCCAGGCGCCTGATACAGAAGGGAAATTGCCCCATTTATTATTCTCTCCAAATACCGTTGAACCATCTCGCCTGATGCTGGCTGTTAATAGATAACGGTTTTTAAACGCGTAATTAATCCTTCCTAAAAAAGAGATCAGTGTACGGTCGTTCTTATACGAGCTGATATCGCCGGAATTAATTCGCGTGAAATCTCCCAGTTGCAGGGCATTGTAAGTGGTAATATCATTAATGAATCCTTTCATTTGAGTGAAGTTCCCATTATAGGTTTGTCGTTGCCATTCGTATACAGCAATAGCATCCAGACTGTGGTCACCAATGACTTTTTTGTAATTCAGGGTGGCATCCATTAACCGTTCATCTTCATGATAATTATTGATGTTGGCTGTCCCATGTTGATCGATGGCTGAGGCAACGGTGGATGCTGCCGGTAAATAATATCCGGTATTTCCATCCAGCTTTCTCCAGCTTCCAAACCAGCCGATTGTCAATCCTTTTGTTACTTCCAGGTCTGCCTTGAGACTCCCGAACATTTTATTTACAGTTTGATTGTTTTGCACAGTCTGAGCCACTGCATACGGATTGATATACTGAAACAAATTGGTATCTGTAAAATACGTTCCATCACCGTTTAACACCGGGTCAGTCGGTTTGCTTACATAGGCATTACTGATCAGGTTCGACGTAAAAGCCGCCCGTCCGATACTTGCCACGCTACCGGTATTTGCTACTGTACTGCCACTCAGATTTGCAGAGAGGATCAGTTTGTTATTCAACGCTTTTTGAGTTGCCTGAAAACGTCCTATATAATTTTGATTGTTTGAATGGATGACTATTCCATCTTGCAGGATGGCTGCAACAGACGCCCGGTAATTGAAATTGGTTGATCCCCCTCCGATGGCTATGCTGTGATTTTGAGTTGATCCGGTTTTTGTTAATAATCCATACCAGTCAGTGTTCGAACCATGATCTGCTGATACAGGTACTCCCCACAACGATCGTTGAGTACGCCACTGGTCGGCAGTGAGCATATCCAGTTTTTTTGAAATCATATCAATAGATACTGTACTGCTGTATTCGATCTGCGAAGTTCCTGCTTCACTTTTTCTGGTGGTTACTAATATCACTCCGGGTGCTCCACGCGAACCATAAATTGCTGTGGCAGATGCGTCTTTCAAAATGTCTACACTTTCTATTTCATTCGGCGGTAACTGGTTTAATAAATCAAGGTTCCCCTGAATACCATCAATAACCACTAATGGGTCACTGCCACCGATCAATGAAGTAATACCCCGTATCCTGATTCCCGGACTGGTCCCCGGTTCACTGCCTGTTTGTGTAATTACTACCCCGGCAGCTTTCCCTGCCAATTGTTGCAGGGGGCTTGTGGTTGCTCCTTTATTCAGATTCTCTTTCGTGACACTCGAAACCGAACCCGTCACATCTTTCTTCCTTAATGTTCCGTATCCAACTACGACCACTTCCTGTAAATCGGAAGTCGCTTCAACCAATGATACTGAAGTCCCAAATTTATTTGCAGCCAGTTCAATGGACTGATACCCCAGGAATCTGACTCTTAGGATCGATTTTTCGGAGGCTACTTTTAAAACAAAGTTGCCATTAAAATCAGTTGTTGTCCCATTCTGCGTGCCAACTTCCAACACACTGACTCCCGGCAGGGGCTCTTTCCGATCATCTAAAACTTTACTCTTTACGGTGAATTGTTCTTGCGCAAATCCTGTAAGTCCGGCACACATAAACAAGATGCCGAAAAGTAGAAATTTCAATTTCATACAATTATATTTAAAAGGTTAATTAATTAGACATTCCCTCTGTCTATGTTTTTGTCATAAAAAGAGTAAATGATCTTATATCGATTTTTCACATTGCAAATATATAAGTAGTTGAATTGAATTCGATCGACGACTACACATAATGTACGGAATGTACCTGTAAGATTTGGAGTAATAAACAGTATATCAACAAAAAAGGCATCCGTTGGATGCCTAAAAAAGTACTTGAAGTGTACGGATTCGTCAGTTTTATTTTACTGGATTTCTGTTTTTATAGATTCAATTTCCATTATTTTATGTTCAAATAAATCATTTGAAATAAAAGACCTGTTCTTTGCTTTTGTCTTGTAATTTTTTACCGTGGATAATGAAAAGTCAAGAAATTGTGCAATCCGTTCACTTTCAGTGATGCCAAGACGTATCAATGCAAAAATGCGGATTTCGGGGGTGAGCATTCCATCCGGTTTAATGAAAATCCTGTCTTCTTCTTTGAAAAGTTGATTGTAGCGGGTCACAAAGTCAGGGAAGAGCTTCCTGAAAATCTGGTCGAACAAGTCGAACATATCTTCCCGTTCTTTCCGCAAATCGGTGGAAGCTGATAATTCAATCAATTCATCAAATTGCCGGTTCCGTATTTTGCGGACTACCATTTTACGAAAATCTTCCGTTCTATCGATGTAAGCAGAATTCGTGCTGAAGAAATAACCGATGTATTCGTCCTTTATCCGATGTACCTCCTTGAGCCGTTCATTGATGTGAACCAGATCCACGTTCTGTTTACTGATTTTCTTCTGCACGTCGGTCAACTGTTCATTCGATTCAAGCAGATCGGTATTTTGTTTTAGAATCATTAAGCGGGCCGAGTTCAGTCTTTTCTTCTGTTTTAAAATAATAAACCAGGAAACCATGAAAAGTGCAAACAGAATAGAAATTATTCCGGCATATATCAATAGTTTATCTTTTTGCTGCTTTATAATTTCAAACCGGCCGGCTTCTATAATGGGAAGTACCCTGCCTACTTCAATTTTTCGTTGACGGGCATTGTAGAAATTGGCATCATCAAGTGCCAGGATGGCATACGAATATGCCCGTTGAATATCCCCCCGGGTATACAACAATTCGGCTACCTGTCGTATGGCCGAGGTTTCTTTTGTTGCCATTTGCAAATCGGCTGTTGCTGCTGCCGAAAAATAAAGTACGGCTTTGGTGGTATCCCTTTTGATTTGATAAAAATATCCGAGAGTAGAAGTAACTATCGCATAATCATGCAGTCCGGGATGCCGTGCTGAAAGATATTTTTCTGCGATAACTATTGCCATAGGATATTTATCCACCAGTTGGCTTTCCCTGATCTTGGCCATATACCATTCCGGACTTTCTTTTCTGAACAATGAAATTGAATTTCTACAATATCGAAGAGATTTTTGCCGGTATTTCGTTCTATATGGCTCGGTGACAAAATCAGCCATATCAATATTCAGGGTGGATAAAAAGGCATACATGTCGGCCTTGCATGATGTGTTGAGATGAGTAGAGTCGATTGAGTTTGAAATTTCGGAAGCTTCCTTATACAATCCGGCAGATACACAGCTGAAAGCCAGGTTTATTTTCGACTCGGCAATGAAGTTCGGGTCTTTGATCTTTTCGGCATACCCCAACATCCTTTCGGCAAAAGTATAGGCTGAATCATATTTATAAGAACGATACTCGTTAAATAATGCCACACTTAATTGATACCGGTTGGCTAATGAACTGTTTGCCCGGTAAAACTTTCCTTCCAGACTTTTTATTCTTTGTTTCTTTATTTCTTCAAAAGAAGCACGTTTTTCAATGCAGGCATCCAATTCTTTTAGTGCAGCATTGATTTTGCTTTCTTTGGCCTGTACGAAAACAGGAATAAGGATTAAAATAACGAAAAGCGTTTTTTTTAGCATGGGAAATTCCAGATTAGAGACTAAGGGTATTGGTAATGAAATGGCTTTTCAGTTTAGAAAAAATGATTTATACATTGCAAAGTAATTGATGCTGAGTTCGTGATTGCAAATCTGTTTTCTGAAATAGAATGGCAATACGTTTGCAAATTTATAAATAATTATGGATAGAAAAGAAAGAAATACTTTTTTCTTGATTGTAAACTGAATTAATGTGTAAAAAGATTTAAAGAAAGTTGTTTGCCCGATGTTAAATAATTAATGATTCTCCGCAAAGACTCCTGATTATAAGATGATATAGTGAAATAAAACATGTTGTTCTTATTTTTACTCTACTGTTCGTTTCGGAAATTAATTCGTAAGAGTATAAACTATAATTCGTTTTGTTATTATTCTTAAATTGCTTTTAAATTGCTTTTAAATTGGTTTTGGATTGGTTTTGGTAACTTTATTTCATCCATTTATTCGCACTAAATATACCATATACCTTTATAGATATATGGCATATTTAGCGCGAATAAAAGAATGTTAAGTGGCAGATATATCGGAATAGCTACGGATCCAAAACCAATCTAAAACCAATCCAAAACCATTCAGTGTTAGAGATGTATTCGGAATACAAATATAATAAGAAAATTAGATTTGCGCAATTTGTCCAACATAAAACCGGAAACTGAAAAAAAAAGAACAGAATTAATTTTTGGTAAAGTATTTTATGCCTGTAATCATTAAATAATAGATATAACAATCCAATTTTACGGTTCAACAGATGTTATCTCACTATAAAATACATATTAGTTCTACTATACTAAATTAGAATAATGCAAAAACAATACAAAAATATAAAACCACAACTCCGACAAGTCGGAATCTGCGATAGACACAATTGAACATAAAAACAGATTATAAAAGAACACAAATCCTCGTGACTGATTGTTGATCCAATTTGAGAAACTGCTAAAAACGGAAATCGCGTTACATTATAATCTAAAGTATAAAAAAAAGTCATTGTCACTCGGGTAAGCGGGTAACAATGACTTTTTAATTATACTGGAAACCAGTCAATAGGAGTTATTTGATAAACTTATGCGTTAATTTCACTCCGTTATTTGATGCGACAGTGACAAAGTAAACACCTTTGGACAGTTGAGAAACATCGAAAGTCTTAGTGCCTGAAAATTTATCATTATTTTGAATAATTAATTTTCCCTGTATATCAAAGATAGATACCTGAGTAGCTTCCACGCTGCCGGAGTTTAGTGTGACAGTTGTTTTCACCGGATTTGGATAAACTGTTAATCCATCTGCAGAAGCCCGGGTATCGATAATGGCAGATAGCACTTCGTCAGGCAGAAACAGTTGTGAATATGGAATCACCTGCCGCTCTTGCTGATCACTTTGCCATTCGAGTTTGATGTTGGCAATCCCTGAAATATTATTATACTCAACTTTGATATCATATTTCTGACCGGCCGATAAGTCAATACTCCCGGAGTAGGCAATTCCTGAATTGTTTAACCACTTATCAACTATCAGTTGATTGTCAATCCATACTCTGCGGGCATTTGCCGACGTAATATAAAAGGTGTATGTGCCTGTATAGAGGGGCAGTATTTTTCCCGTCCATCGTACCGTAAAGTTATCAGCATTTACCACTCCTGCAGGTGAAAATTCTAACCAATTGAAATTTAAAACACTGTCGATACGTTGTAATACATAAGAATTGAAATTCAATCCATTAAAATAAGTTCCCAGCAGACCATGGGTTTCACCTGCACTGGCAGCTTCAATGAATTTGAAATTATTTACTTTGCAAATTGTGCCAGAGCCTTTATACACAAAGTATATGTTGTGCAATCCCTTTACGTTTGTTACCGGGCAGGTTATGTCTGCATAGGAATTCAGACTGCCGGTACTCGTTGTAGTGGCAGTGCCAATGAGTGTCCCGGTTGGACTTTCCAAATGTATTTCGATTGTATTTCCGGCTGAAGTGCAAGCAAGCCTGAATTGCGCCGATTCAGAACCTTTAAAGCCGAAGTCTACGTTGTTGTATCCGCTGTAATATCCGCTTTTAGTTACCGATAAGCTTAAAGTGCCTTCCGGACATATTTCAGTTGAAACCCCTCTTATGTAATCGAAATTTTCAGCTTCAAGGGTCTTGTATGCATTTTTAGCCAGAGTTGTTGAATATGGACAGTTTACCAGAAGTGAAACAGCCGTAGAGGCGGCAAATGCAGGAATGATTTTGAGAGCGCTATCAGCAGTCAGGGTAATCGTTTCAGCAGTTCTTGTCCCCCAATTGGTACTGATTAAACCCTCTGAGTTCCTGTTGTTATATGCCACTCTGGCATTAAGTTGCAGCCAGGGGATAAAGTCTGTTCTATTGGCATCGACGACATAGCGACGGGCATAACGCATAAAAATGCCTTTGAATCCATTCAGGTCAGGGCCTGCTTCCCAGTTAAATACACCGGAATTTGCCATAGTCACTTTTGTATATTGGGCAATACGTTGTGCCTCGGTCAGGTAGACCGGGTCTTTCGTATAGTTATACAGCATCATGGCCGCTCCAAGATATGTACCCTGGTTGTAGGTAGAGCTCCAGTTGCCGACTGCACCGGTACTCGGATTGTAATTGTCGTTTACTTTCCCGGTGGCGGGCATAAAGAGTTTATTCCTGGACCAGGTATACAGGGCAATTGCTTTGTCATAATAGCTTAAATCGCCGGTAACCTGAGCCAGATAACAACATGCTACCATAGCCGGACCGTTGATGCATGAGTTTGTTCCTTCGGTACCCTGGTTCCAGGTCAACCAGCTGCCATCATGAATGGCGCGTGCCCACATTTTATCAAATTGCTCTTTTGCCTTTATCTGATAGGTCGTATTTCCGGTAAGTAAAGAAGCACGGGTACAGGCAATCACCATCCAGGTGATATCATCATTATAACTGTTCCACATCCAATCAGAATTGTGTTTGATTAGAAATTGACTGTACATGGTGGCAAATAAAGTTGAGTATTTGATATCCCCAGTCACTTCGTAGGCATCATCTACAATTTCCATCATTTCGGCAACGCCCCAAAAGCCCTCACGTGCAATGACTTCATTTCCTGTCCTGTTGTTGTCGATATATTTTGTTTTCCAGGCAGTGAATGTTTTATTGGCAACAGCTGCGGTTGGTGCCACGTCCTGTGGCGCCTGCAAAACAAATGACCAGCTTTGTGAAGCAGTTCCCGAAGCAGTATACAATGTCACATTTGCACCATCGGTAGCACCGGCATTTGATTCGTTAAGAACAAACGTGGAATTGGCAGCACTCCGGATGATAAAAGTACCGTCACCTTGTAGTGCCAATGACCATTGGACATAATTATTATTTGTATTGTTAAGCTGATCTACATTTGCCGAATTAACCGGAATTGTTGTATGTAAAAGTTTTCCACTTGCCACATTGGTCAGTGTATACAGATTAATACCTGCAGAATCGACTCTCCAGCGTTGGGTGTCACTGTTTGTATCACTCCAGGTGTTTACATTCCCATTATTGGCCAACGAACCATTCGCTACATCCAATAGTTTATTTGATGCTTTTGATACAATTTCATAAATACTTCCTGAAGTAATGCTTGAAGACTTTGTCAGGGCATTGTACACGATCCGGGCCATAGATGCGGCACCCTGATCGTTCGGATTCAGGTGGTCGGTGAAAAGATTACCATAAGGCAGCAATGGATTATAAAAATCGATGACCGTGGTTTCCCGCATGCTGTGAACCTGATCGATCAAGGGTAGTATCTGGTCGTGAATAACTGTATTTTGGGCTGCATTTCCAAAATAGGAGGTGGGATAACAAATGTAAACTATCGGGTTTTTCCCGTTGACTCTGAATGAATCAATCATGGCAGCATAATCGGTAGTAAAATTACCAATAAATGGAAGGTTTGCTGTTGATGCATCATCTGTACCAATTGAAATGATTAGAATATGAGGATCAAAGTTTCTGGCTGTGGCGAATTGAGGTTTATTCCAAAAAGGTGAATTTCCTGTTTTAGTTATTACCGAACCGCTAACTCCGCAGTTCATCAGCGAATATCCACTGCCCAACATGGTTCGAAGCTGTGCCGGCCATGCTTTTGTTGCCGGGTTCGTTGTACCGGCACCTGCGACTTGACTGTTGCCAATACAGACTACGCGCGTTTGAGCAAAAAGGGTGCTCTGTGTTAAAACTGTAAAGAGGAATGCGTAAAAGAAGAGTCTTGATTTTTTCACTTTGTAAATTATTGGTTGAATTTTGATTTTAGGTATATGTTATTCCATTTTAAAAGAGATGTACAGGTAATGAGTTTATTGTTGAATGCATAAGTAACAGAAAAATATTAAACCTGAATATTTATTGTTGAGCTTTACGTGAAATTTAAAATGTCAACTTTGATTTTTGTAAAACTAAGTATGCGTAAGAGATTCATAAATAATTAGGATTTTAAAATTAGATGGTTTAATAATTATCAAATGTGTTTTATTAATTCAATTCATTTTTTAGTTGTTGGTTCCGGATGTAGAAACCGGTAATTATTTTAAATAGTACAAGTACATCATCAAGGATCTACTCTTCCCGACAATTTCAATTAAATAAACAATAAACTGCAAATATATATGATTATAATGTTTTTTTTACTGCTGAAATTGATTTAATGAATTTGAAAAATGACATTCTTTACTGTTTTTAACCTCAAAAAAGACAATCCGGGTAATTATCGGGGTTTGGGATGGGAACTTCATTTGATACTTATAATTCCAATCAAAAAAGGAATAGGTACCCGGCGTTTGTTTTCTTCAATATACGACATAAATATTAATTCCACTTTTTAAAATTCAATCAAAGTATCATTTGTAATACTATGAATATTAAAAGAGTACATGTAAACCATAAGTTTTATGAAATGCGAATTGAAAAGAATTAATAACAGTAAAGGCTTCACTCAAAGTGAAGCCTTTACTTGAAATTTTGTCGTGGACAAAAAAATGGTGTGATTAGAAAAATGTGGGATTAATTCGAAATGCTGAAAACTAAAGACTTATCTTGAAATATGTAAGTAAATTTTGTTCTGTTCTTTTATAGTCATATCAATAAAACTGGTAGTCTAATTGATATGACTTCTAATTCCTGCGGCTATTTCATTCATTTCTTCCGGACTTAGTTTTAGTTTCGGGTTCTTGAAATTCATGTCCGATTCTTTATTAAAGGGAATCAGATGAATATGGGCGTGAGGGACTTCTAATCCAATGACCGCTACCCCTACACGGACACAAGGAACACTTTTTTCAATTGCTAATGCAACTTGTTTGGCGAAAAGAATCATCCCACTCAATAGTTCATCTTCCAGATTGAAAATATAATCCACTTCCAGTTTCGGAACTACAAGCGTATGTCCCTTTGATAAAGGATTAATGTCCAAAAAAGCAAAGAATCGTTCGTCCTCGGCAATCTTGTAACAGGGTATTTCTCCGGATATGATTTTACTGAATATTGTCATTGTTGTAGGTTGGTTAAATGGTTGACTGGTTGACTGGTTAATTGGTTTAAAAAGTAAGGATGCTATTTTTCATATAACTAATTAACCATTAATTAATCCAATAACTACAAAGAGATTTCCATTACTTCAAATTCCAGAACACCGGAAGGAACTGAAACAGTCGCTTTTTGACCTACTTTTTTACCGAGCAGACCTTTGGCTATTGGAGTGGTAACCGATAGTTTTCCTTCTTTAAAATTAGCTTCGCTTTCGGACACAATCATATAGGTCATGATTTGCTCAGTCTTTGTATTTTTAATTTTGACACGGGTCAAAATCTGTACTTCTTTCGTATTGATTTTTGTTTCGTCAATCATACGCGCGGAAGCAACCATTTCTTTGATGTTCGAAATTCTCATTTCCAACAATCCCTGAGCTTCTTTTGCAGCGTCATATTCCGCATTTTCGGACAAATCACCTTTATCGCGGGCTTCGCCAATTTGCTTTGAAATGGCAGGACGTTGTACTCTTTCCAGTTCGTTTAATTCCGCTACCAGTTTTTTGTAACCATCTGCGGTCATATAATTTGTTGCCATAACTTTTATTATTTAGTAATCCTTTTTTGAAGTATAAAACAAAAAGAATTCCGACCATTACTGCCGGAACTCTAATTCTTTGTGTTCTTTTAAATTCGTGACAAATATACAAGCTTTTTTTAATTTCAACCTAATACATCCAGGTTTAATTGTTATAAAAATGGAAAAATATTTTATATTCAACTATTCTTCAGTCGTAAACGATGATCTCATGTACAAAAATACGCATTCTTTTTGTAATTTGATCTTGTAAGGAATCTTTTTTAGGGGTATATAAAATAAAACAATGGGTAACTTCACAGCCACCCATTGCACATTTTAACCTAAACCTTAACTATGAAAAATTTATCTGTTTGTTTACTCTGCAAATGTGAGAATAATTTTTTAATCGTACAAGCATTCCCCCAAAAAAAAATAGATTTTTTGCAAATTGATTGCCAAAAAGCAAAAATAACAATGATAAAAAGTTCATAATTAGAAGATTGAATTTAAAATATTATTTAGTTAAATAATGCAAAAGTGATATTCTTTCATAATTTAATTTTAAAGTGTACCTTTGTGCTACTAATTGAATCTTTCTAAAATGAACATAAACGAATCCTCTGTTGCTCCAACGGACTTTAAATCCGAATTGAACGACAAAAAACTTTTTATTGAAACTTACGGTTGTCAAATGAATGTTGCCGATAGTGAAGTTGTAGCGTCCATCATGCAAATGGATGGTTTTGAGTTAACCGACAAAATTACAGAAGCTGATGCTATTTTTGTAAATACCTGTTCTATCAGGGATAATGCCGAACAGAAAGTAATAAACCGACTCAGGTACTTTGAAACACTTAAGAGAAAAAACAAAAAGCTGATTGTAGGTGTCATTGGTTGCATGGCCGAACGTGTGAAAGATGAGCTTATAAACGATTATGGTGTAAATATCGTAGTCGGCCCCGATGCTTACCTGGATATTCCCAATCTGATCGGAACAGTTGAACAAGGCAATAAAGCGATTAATGTTAATCTTTCGACCACTGAAACCTACAGTGAGATTCTGCCAACCCGAATCAGTAAATCTATTTCGGGATTCATCTCCATTATGCGCGGCTGCAATAATTTTTGCTCGTATTGTATAGTGCCTTACACCCGTGGACGTGAACGAAGTCGTGAAGTGGAAAGCATATTAAGCGAGTTGCATGATTTGCAATCAAAAAACTACAAGGAAGTTACATTACTTGGTCAGAATGTAAATTCATATCACATCGAAAAAGACGGTGAGACGATTGAATTCCCTGATTTGCTTCGAATAGTGGCTGAGGCTGCTCCAGAGATACGATTCCGGTTTTCTACTTCACATCCGAAAGATATGAGTGACCGCACGCTCGAAACAATCGCCATATATGACAACCTTTGCAAGTCAATTCATTTGCCTGTTCAATCGGGAAGTGATAAGATCCTGGCACTTATGAAGCGAAAATATACCCGTGCATGGTATTTAGACCGTATTGCAGCTATTCATCGGATCCTTCCTGATGCTTCTATCAGTACCGATGTGTTTTGTGGCTTTCACAACGAAACAGAAGAAGACCATCAGGAAACACTCTCACTTTTACGTGAAGTCAATTTCGATTTGGCTTTCATGTTTAAATACTCGGAACGTCCCGGGACATTTGCAGCAAAAAATTTACCGGATAATATACCGGAAGAAGAAAAACTAAGGCGGTTAGCTGAAATCATTGATGTTCAACGCGAACTTACCAATCAGAAAAATCAGCTGGACATAGGTAAAACATTTGAAGTATTGGTAGAGGGTTTTTCCAAAAAATCAAAAGAGCAGTTATTTGGGCGAACTTCACAGAATAAAGTAATTATTTTCTCCCGACTTGGACGTCGAATCGGAGAAACCATTCAGGTGCGGGTATTGAGTGCTTCTTCGGCTGCTTTAATCGGGGAAGTGGTAGAAGTCTGAAATTAGTCGTTTTAATTAATCTAAGAATTTGCCTAGTGAGAACTTGAATAAAACGATCTCTCTGTAAAAGGAAGTAGAAAAAGCAACCGTAAAATTGAGTGTTAAAATAGTCTTAAATCACAACAACTTTGGTGTAAGAAAAATAAAAGCAATATAATTCCATTATTCGGATCATTATATTGCTTTTTTTAATGAATTAAATTCTAACATCAGTTTTCTTTAGAAGTATAAATAGTTTTTTTTAAACATTCTTTTTATGCAATTATAGTAGGAATAGGTGGGCAACCTTTATCTTTGTATTTTGCATAAAAAAATAATATTTATTTATCTCAATCAGAATGCTTTCTTATCAAGGATTCGAGTTATTAAAGAAATTTTTCCGTAATAGCTTGCAGTATTGAAATCAATGCACTACTTTTGCGTAAAATTACGAAAAGACATTATTTATTGTTAATACTAACACTATTAGTCTATTACAGTTTACGAGTGCCTGTAAATAATATAAAAACTTACTTTAATAAACATATTACAAACTAAAAAAAAAATCTATGTGGTTAATTGATTCCTCAATTGGGAGAAAGCTTATTATGAGTATCTCGGGAATTTTTCTCGTACTGTTTTTACTATTTCACAGTCTCATGAATATCGTTGTGATTATATCTCCAACAGGGTATAATGCAATATGTGCATTTTTGGGGGCGAATTGGTATGCAGTTTTAGGTACAGCCGTGTTGGCAGGTGGATTTGTAATTCACATTTTGTATGCCTTGTTTTTGACTTACAAAAACATGCGTGCCCGTGGTAGCGAAAAATATGCTGTCACTAAAAATCAAAAGAGTGTGGAATGGTCCTCTCAAAACATGTTCGTGTTAGGGTTAATCATTTTTGGTTTCCTGTTATTACATTTTTACAATTTCTGGTATAAAATGCAATTTTCCGAATTGACAGGGATTGAAACAGGAGAATTTAAGCCTTCTGATGGTGCTGCTTATGTTCAGGCATTATTTTCAAGCAAGATTTATTGTGGTGTTTACCTGGTTTGGCTTGCTGCATTGTGGCTTCATTTAACTCATGGTATCTGGAGTTCATTACAAACCATTGGTATTAATAATAAAATCTGGTTGCCAAGAGTAAAAGTAATAGGCAATATTATTTCAACCATTGTGATTTTAATGTTTATGTCCATTCCATTGTATTATCTGTTCAGATGTGGTTCATGCATTTAATGGTAAATTGTAAATCAAAAAAAAAGTAACTAATCATATGACAAAGATACAAGATTCTGCTTCGGCGGAAACAACTAAAATAGATGCCAGAATTCCAGAAGGAACATTGGCAGAAAAATGGAGCAATTATAAAGCTCATCAAAAGCTTGTAAATCCATCCAACAAACGTCGCCTGGATGTAATTGTGGTAGGAACAGGCCTTGCAGGAGCTTCTGCTGCGGCTTCCATGGCTGAAATGGGTTTTAATGTATTGAATTTTTGTATTCAGGATTCGCCACGTCGGGCACACTCTATTGCTGCTCAAGGAGGTATTAATGCTGCAAAAAACTATCAAAACGATGGTGATTCGGTATACCGTCTTTTTTATGATACAATCAAAGGGGGTGATTATCGCGCCCGGGAAGCAAACGTGTATCGGTTGGCTGAAGTATCGAATGGTATTATCGACCAATGTGTGGCACAGGGAGTTCCTTTCGCCCGCGAATACGGTGGTTTACTAGACAACCGTTCTTTTGGTGGAGCACAGGTTTCGCGTACGTTCTATGCAAAAGGACAAACCGGACAACAGTTATTATTAGGTGCCTATTCTGCACTGAGCCGTCAAATCGGCAAAGGTGCCGTCAAATTATATTCCCGTTACGAAATGTTGGATGTCGTGATTATCGATGGCCGCGCCCGTGGAATTATTGCCCGCAATTTAATTTCAGGTAAAATCGAACGCTTTTTTGCTCATGCCGTAGTTGTCGGTTCAGGAGGTTACGGAAACACGTTTTTCCTTTCCACCAATGCCATGAATTCAAACGGATCAGCATTGGTTCAAATGTATAAGAAAGGGGCTTATTTTGCAAATCCTGCTTATGCTCAGATTCACCCTACTTGTATTCCGGTTCATGGAGACAAACAATCGAAACTGACTTTGATGTCCGAATCATTACGTAATGATGGACGTATCTGGGTTCCAAAGAAAAAAGAAGATGCCGAAGCTATCCGTGCAGGAAAGAAAAAAGCAACTGATCTGGCCGAAGGTGATCGTGATTATTATCTCGAACGTCGTTATCCTGCATTTGGTAACCTGGTTCCACGTGATGTAGCTTCCCGTGCTGCAAAAGAACGTTGTGATGCCGGTTTTGGAGTAGGAAATACAGGATTGGCCGTATACCTTGATTTCTCTGATGCGATTAATCGTCTTGGTGAAAATGTGGTTCGTGAACGTTATGGTAACCTGTTTCAGATGTATGAAAAAATTGTAGATGAAAATCCATACCACACCCCAATGATGATTTATCCGGCCATGCATTATACCATGGGTGGAATCTGGGTGGATTATGAACTTCAGACTTCAGTAAAAGGATTATTCTGTATCGGTGAAGCCAACTTCTCCGATCACGGTGCGAATCGTCTTGGAGCTTCTGCTTTGATGCAGGGATTGGCAGATGGATATTTTGTATTGCCTTATACCATTCAGAATTATCTGGCGGATCAGATTCAGGTTCCACGTTTGAGTACCGAACTTCCCGAATTCGAAGAAGCAGAAAAAGGAGTGAATGATAAAATAAAAAAACTCATGAGTATTCAGGGTAAACACTCTGTGGATTCTATTCACCGCGAATTAGGATTAATCATGTGGGATTTTGTTGGAATGGGACGGAATAAAGCCGGGTTGGAAACTGCCCTTGAAAAGATTAAAGCAGTTCGTAAAGAGTTCTGGACCAATGTTTACATTCCCGGAGTAGAAGCTGACCTGAACAATGAACTTGAAAAAGCACTTCGTGTAGCTGATTTCATCGAAATTGGAGAGTTGATGGCCCGTGATGCTTTGATGCGTGAAGAATCATGTGGAGGTCACTTCCGTGAAGAATACCAGACACCTGAAGGTGAAGCATTACGTAATGATGAAGATTTTGCTTTTGCTTCCTGCTGGAAATTTACAGGAGAAGGAAAAGAACCTGAACTGTTGAAAGAAAAACTCGAATATGAGTTTATCCATCGTCAACAACGTAATTATAAATCATAAAGTAATTCGTAAAAACATAAAAATGGAAAAAAGCATAAATATAACGCTGAAAATCTGGCGTCAGGCAGGTCCGAAATCCAAAGGAAATTTCGAGATCTATAAATTAGATAATATTTCCACCGATAGCTCATTCCTCGAAATGATTGATGAGCTTAATGAGCAATTAATCTCTGAACGAAAAGTGCCGATTGCTTTCGATCATGATTGCCGTGAAGGAATTTGTGGAATGTGTAGTTTATTTATTAATGGACAACCTCATGGACCTGATGGCGAAATTACAACCTGTCAACTTCACATGCGTAATTTCCATGATGGACAAACCATTACTGTTGAACCCTGGCGTTCAGCCGGTTTTCCAATTATTCGGGATTTAATGGTTGACCGTGGTGCATTTGATAAAATTATTCAGGCCGGAGGATTCGTATCTGTAAACACCGGTGGTGTTCCTGATGGTAATTCAATTGCCATTAGCAAAGATATTGCTGATGAAGCCATGGATGCTGCATCCTGTATCGGTTGCGGTGCATGTGTGGCTACCTGTAAAAACGGATCAGCTATGTTGTTTGTTTCTGCGAAAGTCAGCCAATTGGCATTATTACCACAGGGTAAGGCAGAAGCAGCTCAACGTGCAAAGGCCATGGTTGCCAAAATGGATGAACTTGGTTTTGGAAACTGTACTAATACAGGAGCCTGTGAAGCAGAATGTCCTAAAAACGTTTCTATTTCTCACATTGCCCGTTTGAACAGGGAGTTTTTGGTGGCTAAATTTAAAGATTAATCGTCTTAAATTGATATATTTGAAAAGACCGCTTCGTGAAACGAGGCGGTTTTTTTTGCGTACTGTACTAACTATCTACTTAACTTTTTTGGTGGGTTCATTCAACATTAAATTGTCTATATTGTTTCTGTTTGTTTTCTCAGGATCTTGTCTTCAGGATCTTGTCTGCTGATTACACAGATTTACTTTTAGTAAGTGATTTAAGTCTAAGATTGTCCACAGATTATACAGATTTACACAGATTACATTGTTAAAAAATAGTAAAGTAAATGTCTACTGTCAGAACTACCATCTATTAGATAATTTTTCAACCAGATCGCTAGAGTAGATATCTTTGTTTTCGAAGTCAATATTCGAAAGGAGTGCTCTGTCAATTAATTTTTGTCTGGTTAATTTAGTGCTTTTAGGTCTTTGTAATGATTCATTGATAAGATTTTCAACCTTTTCAAAAACACTGTCATCATTCAATATTATTAATTGTTCAATTATTTCCATTTGTTGATCTGGTTGTGATGAAATTGATTCATTTTGTTTTTGTTACTAAAATAAATAAGTTTCTGTTCCCAATTTACAGACAAGTCAAGTATCTTTGCACCTTCATTTAAAAAATAGGATTATGGCATTAATATTATCAGTGCGGGGCTTTACACCCCAAATAGGAAAAGATTGTTTTTTAGCAGAAAATGCAACCGTAGTGGGCGATGTTATTATGGGTGAAGGATGCAGCGTGTGGTTTAATGCTGTGCTACGTGGTGATGTGAACTCCATACGGATAGGTAATCATGTCAATATACAGGATGGATCAGTATTGCACACGCTGTATGAGAAATCGACAGTAGAAATTGGTGATTATGTTTCTGTTGGTCACAACGTCACAATCCATGGAGCGAAAATAAATAATTATGCGTTGATCGGTATGGGAGCTATTTTGCTGGATTATGCCGTAGTAGGAGAGGGGGCGATAGTTGCTGCCGGGGCGTTGGTATTGAGTAATACCGTTATTCCGCCATACACGCTTTGGGCAGGGGTTCCTGCTAAGTTTATCAAAAATGTGGAACCTGAACAGACTAACGAAATGAATCGTAAAATTGCTCATAATTATGCCATGTATGCGGGTTGGTATAAAGAAGAAAAGTAGATTGAAGAAGGTAAAGAGGTAAGAGAAATGAAGAAAGAGAGATAAGAGGTTTACAATGTGTACAAAATTTATGTTGATACTTGGGAAGGATTAATTGATGCAGGAATTTTAGAATTTTCATTTTATTTTATATTAAGTGAAAATATTTACATTAAAATATATATCTTTGCCATTGAAAGAAAATAAAATATAAATTTATGTTGATCGCCGACCTGTTAAAACAAGAATGGAAAAAGAGCTACAGAGCCCCCGGGTTTTATAAAAATCTGGCAGTAAGTATAATGCTTGGCTTTTTTGTGCTTTATATGGCAGCAATTTTTCTTGTCCTTGGATTTTCGTTGAACGTAATTCTGGAAAAGGCAGACAGTAGTCTGAATCCAATGGAATTATTCGATGGTGCCATGTTGTATCTGATGTTGGCAGGTATGGCTCTCCGTTTTTTTATGCAACCGTTGAATACATTCAATTTACCACCCTATCAGTTTTTACCCGTCAAACGATCCCTGTTAATAAATTTGCTTATATTAAAACCTTTGGCGAATCCGGTTAATTATTTTTTATTGCTGGTGGTGGTGCCATTTGCTATCAAATCGATTATTGGATACTACAGTGTATTCGTGGCGATACGATTTATTGTGAGCTTTATACTCCTGATCTGGTTTAACTCGTTGATGGCTTCTTTTCTGAAAAGAAAATACGGTGGAGGTTTGATTTCGTTTTTTATAGTTATACTTGTTATTCCGGGCTTAGCGGCATTGGAATACTTTAAACTGTTTTCGCTTTTTAATATATCCAGATTAATATATGGTTTTATCATTTTAAAACCAGTTGGGTTAATTGTTCCTGTGATAGCAGTAGGAGTATCGTATCTGTCAAATAAGTGGTTTTTTTCACAAAATTACTATCCTGAGAAATTTAACAGCAAAATAAAAGGGGATAAAACAATTGCTGCCGACTTGTCATTCTTAAACCGTTTTGGAATTATCGGAGAAATTATCTCCCTTGAGATAAAATTGATACTGAGACACAAACGAACAAAACAGATTCTGTATATGTCGGTATTATTCCTTTTTTATGGATTGATTTTCTATTCCGGTAAAACGTATGCTCATAATTACGGGATGCTATTTTTCGCCGCCATGTTTATTACAGGTTTTCTTATGTTGATGTTTGGGCAATGGGTCATTAGTTGGGATAGTTCGCATTTCGATACCCTGATGACGAAAAATATACCGGTAAGAACTTATTTAAACGCAAATTATTATTTGCTGATGAGCTTTAATGTGATCTGTTTTATACTGACAACTCCCTACTTTTTCTTTGGAATGCAGATTGTTTACCTGCATCTTGCAGCCTTTATATTTAATATCGGGGTGAATGTCTATTTACTGATTTATCTGGCTACCTATAACAACCGGCGTATTGATTTAACGAAATCATCGGCTATGAATTATCAGGGAACAACCTATAAAAGCTTCCTTATTGTACTACCCATCATGTTTTTACCCATGATTATCGTTTATGGCATTACAGCATTAAGTTCGATTAAAGTGGCACTGTGGACACTTTCAATACTTGGTTTTGCGGGAATCTTATTACGACACCAGATAATGACATTGTGTGTGAATCAGTTTAATCGCCGCAAATATAAGCTTGCTGAAGGATTCAGGGAAGGGGAGTGATGATGTGATGATGAGATAATGTGCTGATGTGCTGATGTGATAATGAGATGATGAGATGATGTGATAATGTGATGATGAGATAATATGATGATGAGATAATGTAATGATGAGATAATGTGATGATGAGATAATGTAATGATGAGATAATACCGAAATGTGATACTGTAATATGTGGAGAACGGTTGATATAAAAGTATGGAACCAATTAACCAATTAACCAATCACCCAATTAAACAATCAACTAATCACCCAATTAACCAATTAACCAATCAACTAATCAACCAATCATGATCCAGGTTACCGATTTACAAAAAGCATATAACGGAGTTACTGTTTTAAATATATCTACCTTAACGATTCCTAAAGGTGAAAGTTTTGGGTTAGTAGGCAACAATGGTGCAGGTAAGACTACATTCTTCAGGTTGATCCTCGATTTGATTGAACCAACAGCCGGAGAAGTGCTTATTGACGATCAGAAAGTAATGCGCAATGATGCCTGGAAATCGATTACGGGATCATTTTTGGACGAAGGCTTTTTAATCGACTTTCTAACTCCGGAGGAATACTTTAATTTTGTTGCAAAATTACATCATCAATCTGAAGGGGATATTGCACTTTTCCTCGAATCCATGAAAGATTTTTTTAATGATGAAATTCTGCTATCTAAAAAACTGATACGTGATTTCTCAAAAGGAAATCAAAAGAAAATCGGTATTGCTGCCGCACTTATTGGTGACCCGAAAATATTGATACTTGATGAACCTTTTACTGCATTGGATCCCTCTTCACAAATCAGGCTTAAACGATTCCTGATAGACTTGCAAACCCGTTTCAATATGACTATGCTTATTTCGAGCCATGATTTAAACCATGTAACCGAAGTCTGCAAACGAATTGTAGTACTTGAAAAAGGACTGATCGTGCGGGATTTAAATACTGATTCGGAGACACTGAAAGAGCTGGAAACTTATTTCGCTGTATAAAACAGGTTATAATTTAAAGCTTTCGTCAATACGATATTTGCCATACATTTCTTTTATGGTGCAACATTCGGTATATGCATCGTGTTCAAAAAAGAGAATCTGATGCTTTTCAGCCGCTTCGTCGAGTAAGATTTTTTTTTCTGTCATGGACGTAACCGGATAGGTATCGAAAGCAGATATCCATGAAACCGGTACAGTGGGTGCAATAGGAATCACATCTCCCACATACACATATGTTTTTGATCCTGTATGAATATAGCTCACCAACTGTCCCAATGTATGTCCATTGAAAATCCGTAGTTCTACTTCCGGGCATATCCATTGATTTTCACTTATTAATTTAAGCATGCCCTGTTCCTGTATCGGAATCATATTCTCACTGAAATAGGAATCACCTTCCCGTACATTTGGATTCAGAAAGTTTTTCCATTGTTCTTCACCTACCCAATGTGTGGCATTCGGAAAAGTTAGCTCAACTTCAGTACGGTCTTCATTAAATTGGGTACATCCTCCACAATGATCAAAATGTAAATGAGTCAGTACAACATCTGTAATGTCTGAACAGTGGTAGCCCAGTTGATTCAGTTCAAACTCGAAATTTACCACTCCCTTAAATTCGTAATATTTCAGGTATTCTAATTGTTTGTCACCGGTTCCGGTATCTATCAAAATGCGTTTTTCACCGGTATCAATAAATAGACAACGCATGTTGAGCTGACAAAAATTCTCTTCATCACACGGATAGCGTTTCTGCCAGACACGTTTAGGAACAACTCCAAATATTGCCCCTCCATCGACATGAAAAGATCCTGCTTCTATTTTATGTAGTTTCATTTTAGTTAATTGGTTAATTCGTTATTTGGTTAATTTGCTGTTCAGATTAATAAGTTTGAATTAAAAGAGATTCATCTTTACATCTTTTTATACTATATACACTTTACAAACATTCAATCTTTCTAAACTTTACAAACTTTTTTGTACATTTGTGTTTTAAATAATTTTTGACAAAAATAAGTAAAAACATTCATCATCCTATCATATGCAACGAGTTCATTTTATTGCCATAGGTGGAGCTGCCATGCACAACTTAGCCATTGCAATCAGCAAAAAAGATAATTTTCAGGTAACCGGATCCGACGACGAAATCTTCGAGCCTTCACGTAGTCGACTGAAAGAAAATGGTTTGTTACCCGATAAATTGGGTTGGTTCCCTGAACGAATTTATAAGGGATTGCATGCAGTCATTTTAGGTATGCACGCCACAGCTGATAATCCTGAACTAATTCGTGCAAAAGAATTGGGATTGAAAATATATTCCTTTCCCGAATACCTTTACCAACAGACCCGTAGTAAAACCCGTATAGTGATCGGAGGTAGCCATGGAAAAACAACAACTACCGCAATGATTTTGTTTGTACTAAAACAAATGAAAATTGATGCCGACTATATGGTAGGTGCCCAGATCGAGGGGTTCGACAATATGGTGAAGCTCTCGTACGAATCACGGATTGCTGTTTTTGAAGGAGATGAATATCTGACCTCACCACTGGACCCCCGTCCAAAATTTCATTTATATAAACCTCATATTGCCGTTCTTACCGGTATTGCCTGGGATCACATCAATGTTTTTCCAACATTTGATAATTATGTGGAACAATTCAGAAAATTCGCCGATTTAATGGAAGTACAGGGTCGTCTGATTTACTTTGATGGAGACGAGAATCTAAATGAAATTGCAGAACATTTGCGTCGTGATATAGTACCATTCCCTTACAATACTCCGGAATATGAAGTTAGAGATGGCATAACCTTCCTGATTACAAAATATGGAGACGTGCCTTTGAAAGTTTTTGGCGAACACAATCTTCAAAATATGAATGCGGCACGTTTAGCATGCAGGCAGATAGGAGTGACTGATGAGCAGTTTTATTCAGTTATATCAGAATTTCCCGGTGCCTCGAATCGTCTGCAAAAGATTGCGGAGACAAAGAATTCTATTGCATTCAAAGATTTTGCCCACTCACCTTCAAAATTAAGAGCCACCGTAAAGGCTGTTAAACATCAGTTCCCGGATCGTAAATTGATAGCCTGCATGGAATTGCATACTTTCAGCAGTTTGACCGAAGAATTTTTACCTCAATATTCCGGTTGTATGGATGAAGCTGATGTTGCATTTGTATATTTCAATCCTGATGTGATTCAACACAAACATTTGAAGAATATCGATCCGGAACAGGTAAAACTGGCATTCGGAGGTAAAAACCTGACTGTATTTACCGATTCGGAAGCATTACAAGTAAAACTTAGGGCATTGAATTATAATAACTCTGCATTGCTATTGATGACTTCAGGAAATTTTTCAGGTGTAAACCTGATTGAATTTGCAAACGAACTTCTAAAGAAGGAGTAAGAAGTAAGAGGCGAGAGGTGAGGAATGAGAAATGAGTAAGAAGTTGGTAGCAAGGAGTAATTAGTTTGTTGATAATATCAAGTTGCCAGGCCATACTTTACAATTCAACCATTCATACAATCCCACAGTTAACCAGTTAACCAGTTAACCAATTAACCTTTCAACTAACCACGAATGACTGAAAAACAAAAATTATTAGACAGCCGGTATATGCGTATGGCCAGAATATGGGCTGAAAACTCTTACTGTAAACGTCGGCAGGTAGGTGCATTGCTGGTGAAAAATCAAATGATCATCTCGGATGGTTATAACGGAACACCATCGGGATTTGAAAATAATTGCGAGGATGAAAACAATGTGTCTAAACCATATGTTTTACATGCCGAAGCCAACGCAATCACAAAAGTAGCCCGTTCGCACAACAGCAGTGACAATGCAACCTTATATGTGACGGCTTCTCCTTGCATTGAATGTGCAAAACTGATCATTCAATCGGGAATTAAAAGAGTTGTGTTTGGAGAACAATATCGCATTATGGATGGTGTGGAACTCTTAATGAGAGCAAAAATTGATATTGTCTATCTGGAAAAAGAAACTGAATAAGATCTATTATCATTACATTATTAAGTATTTAAGAACAGGAATAGTTTAATGTCCTGTTTTCTTTTGCTCAAATCAGAACTATCCGGCAAGTTTTATCATCAATAAAAAATCTTTATTATCCGGGGAAAAGTGTAACCTAAATGACAAGGATGAAAATACCTACAATCTTATTCCTGGATTTTCTAAATTCTATTTTTTCTCTATATCTCTTTGATTGATATTTTTAATACAAACAAATTAATCTGACAGAATAAATTCAAGACACTAATATTTTGCGTGATATTTATTTTGTCTTTTATCTTTGTTCTATTGTCTTTGATCTATATAAATACAAAATTATTTTTTTATGAATAAGAAAAATTTATTATTGGTATTGATTGTTTTTCTTGCTGTCATTGGCGGTATTCTTCTTGGAAACTTGCTGTCCCGTCGTGCTAACGGTTTTGGATTCTCGAGAATGTTGACTCACAGTAAAGTTGATGATTTACTTTCCATCATAAATGCCCAGTATGTTGATACCGTAAATGTAAAAGAGCTGACCGAAGAACTCATGACTGATTTGACTTCGAAACTCGATCCTCATACAGTTTATATCCCTGCTTCCGATTTAGCTGATGTGAATAGTGAACTGGAAGGAAGTTTCAGTGGAATTGGCGTTCAGTTTAATATTCAGAATGACACAATTATGATTGTGGCGGTTGTCAGTGGTGGACCCTCTGAAAAGGTCGGCCTTTTAGCCGGTGATCGGATTGTTCAGGTAAATGATTCGTCCTTTGTAGGTAAAAAGATTACCAATGAAAGAGTAATGAAGAAGCTACGGGGGAAAAAGGGAACTAAAGTAAAACTTGGAGTCCGTAGACATGGAACGAAAGAAATATTGCATTATTCTATTACCCGGGGTGAAATTCCTGTAAATACTGTCGATATTGCCTATATGATTCAACCCGGAGTTGGTTTTATAAAAGTAAATAAATTCGGATCGACAACGTATACAGAGTTCCTCAACTCAATAGCTACTCTACGAAGTCATGGAGCAAAAAAATATATCATTGACCTTCGTGAAAACAGTGGTGGGTTCATGGAGCAGGCAGTGAATATGGTGAATGAATTTTTACCCGGAGGGCGTATGATCGTTTATTCAAAAGGTAAAGCTTATCCCCGCTCAGAAGCAAAATCAGATGGAAAAGGAAGTTGTATTAATCAACCTATTGTCGTGTTGATTGACGAATTCTCAGCTTCAGCGAGTGAAATCTTCTCAGGTGCAATACAGGATAATGACCGTGGAATGATTATTGGCCGTCGGTCGTTCGGCAAAGGACTGGTTCAGCAACAACTCAATTTGCCTGATGGTTCCGCTGTGAGACTTACCGTTGCCCGTTATTATACACCATCCGGACGGAGCATTCAAAAACCATATGTAAAAGGAAAAGGTCAGGATTATGAAATGGATATCATGAAACGTTATATGCATGGCGAAATTGACAGCCAGGATAGCATTCATATGAAGAAATCGGTTAAATATAAAACAGTTGGCGGACGAACAGTCTATGGGGGAGGTGGTATTATGCCCGATATTTTTGTTCCGCGCGATACTTCCGAATTTACTCCTTATCTGAACAAAGTAATTAATTACGGTTATTTATATCAGTTTGCATTTCAGTATGTGGATCGTAATCGTGAAAAACTGAAAACATTAAAGACCTGGCAACAGATGGATAGCTATCTTACTGGTCAGAATCTGATACCTTCGTTTGTTGTTTATTCAACATCAAAAGGGGTTGTTGCAAACAAAAGACAGATTGATATCTCAAAACGTTTTTTATTAATGCAGTTAAAAGCTTATATTTCACGAAATATTCTCGGGGATACCGGTTTTTATCCGATGCTGTACAAGGACGATAAAACCGTAAAACGTGCACTTGAAACATTGAATAAAAAATAAACTGAAAAATAGTTCAATATCATCTATCGACCTCTTCAAAATCTTGTTTTGAAAAGGTCGATTGTTTTTTTCTATTGCTTCTAAAATTGTTTTTTTTTATTTCTTACCTTCTATTTTTAAACTTGTTTTTTTTCAACAGGTCAATCTCTGGTACAGAAGTCAATTTAGTTACACGTATTTCGAATACAGGTTCGGTACTTTTCGGTTATCTTTCAGTAAATATTTGGATACATTACGGTGTTATTAAGAATGTTTTTAAGGTGTTATTGCGGTCTAATATTATACCGTAATTGGACTTGATTAACCCCTATATTTATTTTGAAAGTTTATTCGTTATTAAATCTATTGTAACTTTTCTGAAAAAACATATCCGCAAATACAGTTTGTTATAAAAAAAAGAGGAACCGGCAACTGCCAGTTCCTCTTTTCGCGTGGATTGAAATAGGATGTTTCTATTGTTTTATAATCTTATGGATACTTTTTCCCTGAAGAGTATTTACTTCCATTAAGTACACGCCTTTTGTCAGCGATGTAACATCCATTGTGTTGGTGTTACTTTCAGTTTTTACCAAGGAACCCTGCAGGTTGTAAACATTAACACCTTTCACTTCATAAGGTGAAGTGATATAAACAAAACCGGTAGTCTCGGTTGGGAATACGGATATGCTGTTTTGAATGGTTGGAGTTGAAATACCATTTGGTAATGTAACAGGTTGATCAGTAAAGATTAGAAAATCGCTTAATTGAATAGTGATTGGCATAGATGAGTTAGTCACATTGAGTTGTTCTCCTGACAATAAATTATACCATATTCCAGTTTTAGGAAAATCCGGATTCACTGTTATTGACCCTGTACCGGTGAAATTACCTAAAATAACTGTGCTGATTGTACCATTTGTCAAATATATTCTACGTCCATTCGTCCAATCGTTGGAGGTAACCTGCCAATTCCAGCTGGTTGGATTAGAAAATAAATCACTGTACAAATTTCTGAAATTCATCACTTTTGAATAAACATCATGTAACGCCAACCGGCTTGAATTTGTCAGATAATCCCACCGGGCAGGATTCGGAGAAGTATTATTTGTCCCATCAGTATTTTTAGTTGGATAAGTATACCCCATTTCACCGAACTCCCACATCATTCTGGGCCCTGGATTCAGAAAAATAAAAGGCGTAATGACAGATAACTGTTTCATAGCACTTACGGTATCTTTAATTAATGGTTGTCCGTATGTGACAGCTTTGTATGCCATTCTTTCTTCATCATGACTCTCGGCATAACCAACCCGGTTTGTACCTACTATTCCGGAGAAATCACTATTGCTTGAATAACCCATGGCAGCCTGTTGATAGGAGCCTGACATGTTTCTCCACAACATGGTTCCCTGATAGGCAGCAAGGGCATCTTCTTCGTCTGTATTGCAGAAATGTTCTAAAATGGTATAGCCATTTGGATTCACCGCTTTGATGGCATCGGAGTATTCTTTTATATAACCAATACGAGCAGCATCGTAATTAGATACTGTTGTGGTTGTACTCTGAGTTTGTGTAAAACCTTTACTCAAGTCAAAACGAAATCCATCTGCTTTAAATTCCGTGAGCCAGAATTGCAATGAACGTTTTAGCCAGGTGCGGACAAAAGAACGACTATGGTTTAGATCATTCCCCACACTGTATGGGTGAGGAGCTACCGGATTATAATACGGATTGGTGGCAAGAGGTCTGTTGTTCGCTGCATCCCAGTATACCATGCAATAGGGGCTTAATCCCCATGTGTGATTAAATACAATATCAAGAATTACTGCGATTCCCCTTTTATGACATTCATCAATAAATTGTTGGTAATCCAGCTTCGTACCATAGGCTTTATCTGTTGCAAAATAAAAGTTTGGATTATAGCCCCAACTGTTATTGCCATCAAATTCCATGATAGGCATTAATTCAATAGCATTTATGCCCAGTGATTTTATATAATCCAGCTTTTGGATAGCAGCCTGTACTGACCCTTGAGGAGTGAAATCACGTAGGAGCATTTCATATATCATCAATTTATTCTGTGCAGGAGGAGTGAAGTTTGTTGTTTGCCATTGATATTTTGTAGGATTAATTTGAAAACATGAAAGTATACCACTAGTTAGAGCTGAAGGATAAACTTTTAGATTTGGATAAATCGGGTAGGTTTGATTAATATACCGGTCATTATTCGGATCTAGGATTTTTTCGCAATACGGATCGCCTACTCTGACAGGACTCGTTGCTGTCAAGCCATCCACATAATATTGATATGCGTATTCTTTGTTTGGATCCAATCCACTTAGTGTTAACCAGTAAAAGTTAGAATTAAACCCATAAGTCGAATTCTCCAGTTGGACATTCATCATGTATTTATTATCCAGTTGAAAGTTGTTAAAGTCACCGAGTAAAAAGACTTCTGTTGATGTTGATACAGGCATTCCACGGATTAATGAAAAACATAAAGTAACTGTCCCATCAGCATTAATTGTTAACCCTTCTTTAAGACCTGCTGGGCGTGCTAAAACGACCTGTGGTTTTGCAACACATACGTATGCAGTATCATTTTTTGTCGATCCGTTTGAAGTACCTTGAGCTATGATGTAATAACTGTCGGCTGTACTGAATGTATAAGTTGTAGACAGAGTATTCACTCCTGTTCCTGTTTTAACAGGGGTTGTACCGGTTATATTTGAAGTGCCGGTACTTCCTATAAACAAGCTAATATTACACGATTGTGAGCCATTTGAAGCATTCGCCGTAATGGTTGAAGCGGTGCCCTGAGGGATCAACGAATTTGTTGCAGGAGTAGCTAATTTGACATTAAGTCCAGGCTGAAAGACCGGAATATAAAGATTACTACTTTGAAGTGAGCCATCTGCAGTCCTCACCACAAACGCTAATTGAGTTACTGTGGTACCTGCAGTCAGACTATAATAGGTATTTATATCCTGCATCGTTAAGGTCCATTTTGTAGTTGTTCCGACTTGGGTAAGTGTATTTGCAGCAGTATTTGCAGATGCAGTGTTTGTTCCGTCTGGCCAGGGTGTAACTACATTTTTCCAATCAGAATTACCGGTACTTGTAGTGGTAATCACTCCAGTATGAACGTACAAGGGACCTGCATTGCCATTAAGTGCGGTAATAAATGAATCATCAAAAGTGACTGTAATTGCAGTACCTGCTTGTTGAACAACAATTGAAGGGCTTGTAGTAACAACTTGCGCTGACAGGTAGTTGACTAATAACAGCGAAATGAATAAAATTAGAGTTTTTTTCATAATAGAAGAGCTCTTAATTTAAATGAAATAGAGTATGAATCGATTATAAGCTATTGAAAAAGTAAAATAGGGGGGTAACTATAAATTTAGATATATGTAAAGAAAAAAATAATTTCACGGGTTTGGAATAAACCCGCGAAATTTGATATTTGATTTTTAAATATAAAATAAGAGTTCTGACCCAATAAGTCAGAACTCTTATTTTATTAATGTTTGATAAAATAATAGCAATTGTCAATATCGTTAAAGATCGCAGTGTATGTTCCTGAAACTATCGGAATATTTGGACCTCCATTTGATCCTAAACCAATAGGGAAAGTTGTATCTCCCCAACTGTTAGCCCAGTTATTGTTGTTAAACTTAATTCCACCTGCTGCAGTAATTGTTACTGTCGCATACCATTGATGGTTGTTTGTGGTCCCAAAAGCTGAACATGGGTTAAGTGTTGCAGACCAACCATTAAAGTCGCCAGACATAGCCATTAATGTATAGGATTTTGCTGGGGCTGTTGTTGATACAATTGAGAGTATATTTGTAACGGAGTTTAACGTAATAGTATAATATCCATCGGCCGGAACTTTTAAATTCTTTGAGCTAGAACTGCTGAAAACCAAACTGTTGATGCCATCAGCACCACTGTTTCCCCACTGAACATTCCATGTGCCCATATCGCTGGCTTTACCACTGACAATTTTGAATGATTTATCAGCTTGAAAATAGCCTGTATAAGAAAAAATACCATCGCCGGCACTAGTGTATACCTTCCCGGATACCACACTTAAAGGAAACATTGAAGCACCTATACCCGCTGCCGAATAGTTCCATGCTCCATCTCCTAAACCAATGATAAACCAAAGATTAGGATTTACCGAGGAATATGCTTTAAGAGAGGCCAATGGTTTAATTTTGATAGTTTTAATATTTGAATAAAGTGGTTTTAAATTAGCGCCAATTGTTGCCATAATACGCACATCATAGCTCGATTTAACACCAATTGGAGCATTTAAGCCTGTAGCATTTGTTATTAAATTATAGATCTGAACTACAGTCACTGCCAGTGTATCTGATGTGGCATTCGTAAGGATTTGAGCATTAGCGAAATTATTGCCGGCTTTATCAATTTGGAGGCTATAGGTGATTGTTGTATTCACACCATATTTTGCGGCGGTGCCTGTAAATCTTTCAGCAATACCAGTGCTATCCAGACTCAGGATGTAGGCTGCAGTGTCTTTATTGTACGCAGTAGTATTCATGCTCGGACTATTCAAAACCGGTGCAGCAGGATTTGCTGTAATCATCAATTTTGCGTCGTCAGCACAAGCTGCTAATATTAGCCCTGCAAGTAACGTTATAAATATTTTTAGATTTTTCATACGATTGTTTTTAATTTGTTTTTTTTATGAATGTTCTGTTATTTGACAATCAAACAGCTCTTGTTTAATACCCAGTGTTTTGTTTCAAATTAGGGTTGGCATTCATATCAGCTTTTGGAATCGGATAGTAGTTGCGGAAATTATCAACACCTTTTCCGGCTTTTACGCCACCTTTCCATTGCCATGTATAGTTTGAATCAGCAATTTTACCAAAACGAACCAGGTCTGTACGACGAATAGCTTCAGAGAATAATTCACGGGCTCGTTCTTCGAGAATGAAAGGCAACGTTAACTCACTGGTAGTAATTTGTCCATTTCCCAGTGTAAAAGCACGATCTCTCAACGCATTTACATAAGTAAGTGCTTGTGAAGTTGATCCCCCGGTTCCCCCGCGAAGTACTGCTTCAGCATACATTAAATAGACATCTCCTAATCGTAAAAGCGGAAAGTCTGTGTCTGGAAATGAAGGTAGTGGATTTGGTGTAACGCCTGCACTGTTCTTTTCGCTGTATTTCAACAATGGTGTACCCTCTTTGTATTGTGAATTGTCATCAATGCTTGGATGTGAAAAACCGGTGTATAGCATAGCATATCTTGAATCGTCACCAATTGAATATCCTGCGCCACTTGGTGGGTTAAAACGAGCTGCAAATTCCTGAGTTGCCCTGTTTCCTCCCCATCCTCCGGGAGATGCAACTAGTGCTTGATTATCGCTGTTAACCATAGACGACATCAAGAACATCATACCACCCCATGAGGTTATTCTTGTTCCATCAAATACAATCGGGAAAATTATTTCTTTTGAATTATAATTATCAGATACAAATAGATTCTGATATGTTGGCTCCAGTTGATATCCGGCGGTTATTACATTAGAACAATTGGTGATACATGATGTATAATACTTCGAATCAGAAGTTCCCAGATAAACATTTGCATTCAAATATAACCTTGCCAATAAAGCCCAGGCAGCAGCTTTGTTTGCATGTCCGTATTTAGTGGCGCTGAACCCAACTGATGGGCTGATCAAATCTGTTTGACAAGCTGTCAACTCACTTTCAATATAACTGAAAATCTGTTGTGAAGTTCCATAAGGGGGAGGTGTTGCCGTTCCCAGTGGACTTTCATCGTTGACTAACGGACCGTTTCTGTACATATCCAAGACATTGAAATAAGCTAATGCACGTACAAATCTGGCTTCTGCTCTGAACTGTTTGATAGAATCATTCAAAGTTGAAGATACTTTACGGGCGGTCAATTTCGCAGCTGTAGTTTCTTGTAAGAATGCTGTTGAAATACTTATTTGATAATATAACCTTTCATAAAATGCTTCAATAAAAATGTCAGATGATGTCCAGTTTAATGAATGGAAGTTCTGAATGGTTTGATCATTCCAGCAACACATTGCTTCATCGGTCGGTAACTCCTGGAGATTCCACAATGGTCGTAAATATCCGGCCTGGCTTCCTCCGTCATAACCTGTGATATCAACATTGGCATCGCCACCCTGAAGGCCGCCGGTCGCGAACCCGGCATACAATTTTGCCAGATATTGAACATAAGGAGTCGAAGTGTTTGTAAACGTAACACCCGAAGTTGTTACTGTTTTATCGAGCGGAGTTACATCCAAGTCGTTTGTACATGAATTGAAAGTAATCGTTGCAACAGCAACCACTGCTAAAATTGTTGTTATTCTATATTTTTTCATTGTATACTACTTTTTAAAAATTAAGTCTTAAGCCTAACAAGAATGTTTGTGGACGAGGATAGACATTGTTATCAATACCTCCATCTACTTCAGGATCTAATCCTTTATAGTTGGTTATAGTGAATACATTTTGTACAGTTCCATAAATACTACCGGTTATTTTTGGAGTAAATAATTTATTGAAGTTATATCCTAATGTCACATTGTCCATTTTCAGGAAAGAAGCATTTTGAATATAATAATCGGAAAAGTATTGTGCGTTTTTAAATCCGGTCGTTAATCCTGATGCAATAATGTTTTTCAAATAGCCGGAAGTATCATACGAATTATTTTCGAATTCTTTACTGGACTGTGCATTGTTATAATTGTAATTTCCAATACTCGAGCGTAAAGAGAAATTCAGGAATAAATTTTTATAAGTCATTCTTGAAGATAATCCCATAATGTAGTCAGGAGTAGAACTGTGATCAATATACATATTGTCAGTTGTTCCCGCTATTGTCGCATAAGATCCTTCTATTGGTTTCCCGTTGGCATCATAAACTTGTTTGTAAACATAATATGAATTTACAGCAGATCCAACTTTATTCATATAAATCTTATTCCCGGTAGCTCCACTGATTCCACCACCTGCTACTCCATAATCTGCATTTGTAGCACGGTTAAGTTTGGTAATCTCATTATGATTGTAACTGATATTGTAGTTTAAATCCCATTTGAAATTACTCGTGTGAACAGGCATTCCGCCAATTGTTAGTTCCCAACCTGTGTTTTCAAGGCTCCCAATATTTGTCAGTAACATATTGGTGAAATTTGATCCGGCAGGAATTGGAATGATATTTAATAAATTGTCGGTAACTCGTTTATAGACATCTACGCTGGCAGTTAAACGGTTGTTAAAGGCTCCCATATCCAATCCTACATTATAGGTAGTTGTGGTTTCCCATTTCAATCCGACATTATAACCATCGGGACGTAATAAATGATAATATGAATTTCCAAATTGATACATAGCATCATTGTAATTGCTGGCCGTATAAGTAGGAATGTAAGTATAATAACTGTTGCCGGTTGTAATAGTTGGAGTTACATTTTGCTGACCGGTAATCCCATACCCTAATCTTAATTTTAAATCACTCAGCCAATTTACATCTTTCAGGAAATCTTCTTCTTTGATTTTCCAGGCTAAAGCTGCCGATGGAAACAGTCCCCATCGATTACTTGGGTCAAAACGAGAAGAACCATCATTACGCATTGTTATTGTTAACAGGTATTTTTCCATTAAAGTATAATTCAAACGACCGTAGAAAGAGATCAGGAATAGTTCGTAAGGATTATATTTTCTTGGGACATTCGCAATATTGTCAGTATAATTGGTTTCACTCCAATTTGTTTGATAGAAATGTTGGTAAGAATAACCACCCATGACATCGATTGAATGAATACCCCATTTCTTAGTATAATTCAGATAAAATTCCATCAACGTGTTGGTTTTATACTGATAATAAGGATCATATTCACCGGCTCCATTCTTTTTAGAACCCCATACATAGGATATCGGAGAATTCTTATTAATGGTTTTCGAACCATTTGATTCAGAGAGGTCATAAGCTACATTTAAATGAGCTTTTAAATCGGGTAATCCATGTACAGTATAATCAAATTGTAAATTACCCATACTTTGCGACACTTTAGAAATATCCGTTTTTTCTGTCAGAACAGACAATGGATTTGCAGTTCCTAAAGATAGAGGTTTACCATCTGTACCCAGCCACATGCTATACCCGTTGCCGTATGTGCTTTTTGTTGTATAACCACTTTGTGTCGGATCATATTCAAGAGCTGCACCTATTGCACCTACATCCGCAAAACGATTCTTGGAATAAGTGCCTTTTAAATTGAGGTTGACTTTTAAATGATCATCTAAGAATGATGGATTTAAATTTATTGCACCAGTTAAACGCTGGAAGTAAGATGTTTTCAATACTCCAATTTGGTCGGTATAACCCACAGAAACCCGATATGGTAATTTTCCGGTATAACCCGATACACTTACATTATGATCTTGACTTGTTACGGTTTGATAAATCTGATCTTGCCAGTTTGTATTACTTGTTCCCAGTAACTTGGCTTGAACTGAAGATGCTCCCCAGTAAGATTTAATAAAGTTGGTGTATTGACTGGCTGATAAAACATCCATTGTTTTACTAATACGGCTTACAGATGCATTCCCATCGTAACTCACTGAAAATTTATTTCTCAGCGTACCTTTTTTAGTAGTGATAAGAATAACCCCGTTAGAGGCACGAGAACCATAAATGGCTGTTGCAGATGCATCTTTCAACACTGTAAAAGTTTCAATGTCCTGAGGATTGATGGAAGAAAGTGGAGATTGTAATCCATTGACTGTTGTCCCATCAATTGGGATTCCATCGATAATATAAAGAGGGTCGTTGCTGGCATTTAAAGACGAACCTCCACGAATACGTACTGTAGCACCTGCACCTGGAGCACCTCCCGTAGTTGTAATGCTTACACCAGCCATTTTACCAGCCAGCATGTCTGTAAAAGTAGTTGTCAGACCTTTATTGGTTTTGTCGGCACTAATTGCAATAACCGATCCGGTAAGGTCATTCTTCTTGACCGAACCATACCCAATAGCTACTACTTCCCCTAAGGCAATAGCATCTTCTTTTAATTGAATAACCAGTGAGGTTTTTCCTGAAACAGGAACTTCTTCGGTAACATAGCCAAGATACCTGACGATCAGTGTAGCGTTTGAAGCAACGGAGAGTGTGAATGTTCCTTCAAAATTTGTAATAACACCATTGTTAGTACCTTTTTCTAAAATACTTGCCCCAAGGATGGCTTCCCCGGTTTTAGCATCTTTCACGATCCCGGAAACTGACATTTGTTGAGCATTGGCTGTCATGCCAAGTGCAAACATCGCTAAAACAGCAACAAATGCACGCATTTTGTGCTTAAAGTGATTGTACTTCATGCATTAAGTTTTTTTAAGGTTGAAACTTGTAATTAATTGTCATAAAAAATGAATAAAACTCATTTTTTTCTTTCTAACATCTCTTCTGCTGAAAAGGTTCAGTCCAAACACATTCAAAATCAGTTAAACATATTTTATGTTGGCAAAAATAGAGTATTAATGTTTATATAAAATCTTTGTTATATAATTATAATTCGAAAAAGTTATGCAAACGTTTGCACTCTATAAATTAATTATTTTCTGAAATAATTTTTTATTCGGATAATCTATTTTACTTTTGCATAGGATATGTTACAGGCAAAATAAAACATGGAGCATCTGTGACTCTTTTATAGTGCAAACTATTTGTAATATAGCAATGTAGCTATATAAACCGATTGACTATTTCTGTCAATGATTATTTAACCGATAAATCCTGTCATGAAAAAACCCCAGATTACAATCAAAGATATCGGACGTGCTCTTAATATTTCTCCATCCACAGTTTCACGGGCTTTAAAAAACCATCCGGATATCAGCCAGACCACAAAAGATTCCGTGAATAAATATGCTAAAGAATTTAATTATAAACCCAATACGCTGGCATTGAGCCTGCGGATGAGCAGAAATAATACTATTGGAGTCATTGTTCCTGAAATAGTCCATTTCTTTTTTTCTTCTATTCTTTCGGGAATCGAACAGATCGCAAATCAACAAGGTTTCAATGTAATTATTTGCCAATCGGGCGAAAATTACGAAAATGAAGTCCGCAATACCGAATCCCTCATTGCAACCCGTGTATCCGGTGTATTGGCATGTCTGTCGAAACACACTACCCAATACGATCATTTTCAGGATATCATTGATAGTGATATTCCATTGGTCTTTTTTGACAGAATTTGTATTGGCATTAATACAGACCGGGTAGTAGTCGATGATTATTCAGGTGCTTTTGCTGCGGTGGAGTATCTGATCCAATCGGGTTGCAAACACATTGCCTTTTACAGTTCCCCCTTACATCTGGAAATTTCCAAAAACCGGAAAAACGGATATCTGGATGCCCTTAGAAAATACCATATCCCTGTTGATGAGACCTTGATACGAGTCTGTGATACTCGTGAAGAAGCCATTATTATAACCCCTGAAATATTAGACCGACCTGACCGGCCGGATGGATTCTTTGCCATTAACGACCACTGTGCTTCCGGAATCATGTATGCCGTCAAATTAGCAAAATTAAGAATCCCGGAAGATGTTTCTATTTTTGGATTCTCAGATGGTGAACTCGCAAAAGCCTGCGACCCCATGCTTAGTACCGTTGAACAACACGGCTTTGAGATGGGAAAGAATGCTGCTCACCTTCTTCTCGATAAGATAAATGGTGAAACTCATGGTCAATATACAAATAAGATTATTAAAACAAATTTGATTATTCGGGGAACGACGAAGTAACGTTTGAAGAGTTTGAAGAGTTTGAAGAGTTTGAAGAGTTTGAAGAGTATGAAGAGTTTGAAGAGTTTGAAGAGTTTGAAGAGTTTGAAGAGTTTGAAGAGTTTGAAGAGTTTGAAAAGTTTGAAGAGTTTGAAAAGTTTGAAGAGTTTGAAGAGTTTGTGGTTTATAATTTAGAGACAATAAATTTACATTAACACTAAAAATTTACATTCATGGCTACAATTAATCGCTTTGAGGATTTAGAAATTTGGAAAAAATCACGTGAACTTTGTAAGTTGGTTTTTAAAATGACAAAAAAAAATGAATTCGTAAAAGATTATGCATTGAAATCACAGATTTTACGTTCATCAGGTTCGATTATGGACAATATAGCTGAAGGGTTTGATAGAGAAGGTAATAAAGAATTTATAAGTTTTCTATCCATCGCAAAAGGTTCATGCGCCGAAACACGTTCACAAAGTTATCGAGCCTTTGATTATGAATATATTGATGAAAATGAATTACAAAAACTAATTGATGATTCTTCTATTCTTAGTTCTGGAATTAAAAGTTTAATGAACTATTTGATAAAATCAGATATAAAAGGCAATAAATTTAAAAAATCACTTTCTTAATGACGAATATAAAACTTCAAACCTCAAACTCTTCAAACCTTTCAAACCGTAAATCCATGAACTCTTCAAACACCAAACTTTTCAAACCTGAAACTCTTCAAACGAAGCCCCGATTCAACTTCCTGCAAATCCTCAGTCTGAGCATGGGGTTTTTAGGAATACAATTTGGTTATGCATTACAAAATGCGAATGCCAGCCGGATTTTGCAAACCTTTGGTGCGGATATCGAACAATTGTCGTGGTTCTGGTTGGCAGCCCCAATAACAGGAATGATTATTCAACCGATAATAGGTCATTATTCCGATCATACCTGGACAAAGTTGGGGCGTCGTCGTCCGTTTTTTCTTGTCGGGGCAATCCTTGCAGCCATCGCACTGATCCTTATGCCGAACGCGGGTGTCTTTACAAACATATTGCCTGCCATGTTTATTGGAGCCGGATTTTTAATGATTATGGATGCTTCCTTTAATGTTGCCATGGAACCCTTTCGGGCTTTGGTTGCCGATATGCTTCCTGCCGATCAGAGTACGCTGGGCTTTTCCATACAGACATTCCTGATTGGAATAGGCGCTGTCATTGGATCCTGGTTACCTTATGTATTGGGTAACTGGGTGGGGATTTCTAAGGTTGCCACCAATGGAGGAATACCGGATAATGTGGTTTTCTCCTTTTATATCGGTGCTGCAGTGATGATTGTCACCATCTTATGGACTGTAATCAGCACTAAGGAATATTCCCCCGAAGAACTTAATAAATTTAATAAAGAAAGTAACCAAATTGTCGAAGAAAAAGGCAAATTCTCTGATATTTTTAAAGATATTGTAGCCATGCCAAAAACCATGAAACAATTGGGCGTGGTCCAGTTCTTCTCCTGGATTGCACTATTTGGAATGTGGGTATTTACAACACCGGCAGTAGCTCAGCATGTTTACGGGTTAGCTGTTGCAGATACAAAATCCATACAATATCAGGATGCAGGGAATTGGGTGGGTATCATTTTTGGAGTTTATAACGGGGTAGCTATGATCTATGCCCTTTTGTTGCCCGCCATTGCTCATAAAATAGGCCGAAAACTGACTCATAGCGTTTCATTGCTTGCCGGAGCAATTGGATTATTATCTATTTATTTCATCACAAATCCAACGACTTTGATTTATTCCATGATTGGAGTGGGAATGGCCTGGGGAAGTATTCTATCCATGCCTTATGCTATTCTGGCTCCTGCATTACCAATACGAAAAATGGGTATATATATGGGCATTTTTAATATTTTCATTACGGTTCCCCAAATAATCAATGGCTTATTTGGAGGGATGATTGTAAAGAGACTTTTTGATTCTCAAGCGATATTTGCATTAATCATGTCAGGCTGTTTTTTAATAATCGCAGCATTTAGCGTCCTCTGGGTCGAAGATAAGAAAGCAACTACAATTTAATTATTGGCAGTCTTCATTCCTTTTGAACGATCAAACTTTTCAAACAACAAACTTTTCAAACAACAAACTAATCTCATGGTTAACAATCAGAATTCTGACCCCTGGTGCATCGTTGAAGAAGGCTTTCAATGTGATAATCTGCTTGATTCAGAAAATGTCTTTTGTCTTGAAAATGGATATCTAAAGCAATCCGGAAACTTCGAAGAATATTATTCAGGAAAATCATTTCCCGGTTCTTTTATTTCAGGGAAGACTCAGTCCGGAAATGCTGATCATTCAGGTTTTACCTCCGAAAATACTGTTTCATCGGGTAATTATGTGAATACTCCAAACTGGATTGGAATTACAGTGCGTCTAAATGAAGAAAAACTGGACCTGGCAGTTTGGGAGGTCTTGAATTTTAAACGGACCATGAATTTGCATGAAGCTATTCTGGAACGAACATTCGAAGCCATATCCTTGAAAGGACATCATATCCAGGTAATCGTCAGGCGGTTCCTGAGTATGGCTGAGCCTGAAGTAGCCGCCATTAGTTATTCCATCAAGTCATTGAACTTTGCTGGCCGAATTTCTTTAATGCCTCTCATTGAGGGTGATTTAATGTTGACAACTCAACATGCATTAGAACCTGTATGGAATGTCTTGCAAACAAAAACCCAGCATGATGTTGCTCATTTATGGACCCAAACCCGCCATACGGATTTCCATATCTGCACCGCTGTAACTTATGAAATTTATAAGAATAATGAGCATCTGAATATTAACCCTATAAAAAT
>Ga0302209_10000048_pt1 | contig 60736 bp, 92 predicted proteins | sample II_Fen_E3_1_FD_194574 | JGI IMG/M metagenome (GOLD analysis project Ga0302209, IMG submission 194574) | Peat permafrost microbial communities from Stordalen Mire near Abisko, Sweden - II_Fen_E3_1 | ecosystem: Environmental > Terrestrial > Soil > Wetlands > Permafrost | place: Sweden: Abisko...
CGGACAATTGGAAAATCAGCGCCGATACTGATGGTGGCAGTATAATCTTTCCGTCATTAGGAGGAATAACGAAATCAATGACGTTCATTGTTCCAGCAACCTCTTATCCTATACTTTTTAACGAGGTGTCCATTGCAGCCGGGAATACAGTCTTTGCGATTTATACGCTGAACGCGTGGACAATAGATTCAACTATTGTAGAAATACCTATTATTCCAAATTATTCGGACATATCAGTTCAAAAAAAAATAGATATCGATGCATACTTATCATATAGAGCAGATGGTACGTTTATGTGTCTCGTTCCATCAGTGGTGGCTAGCGCACAGAATGATAAGATATTTCTTTCTGCACAAGATAATAAGTTACAAATTGGTATTTATCAGGTAGTTATTAAACGAAGCAACTACGTCATTTTAAAATTAATCGTAAGCGGATCTTCTTTAAATACTATTCGTGTTGCAGGGAGTGGAACATGGGAGAATAAATATGACGGTTTTGATTTGGCGACAATAGCGTTTGAGAAGATAGGATCGGTTAATATACCCGATAATTTGATAACGTACAACCCTATTCATTATGTGGTTGGTCAGATTGTTGACGGCGTTAAAAAAGTAGCATATGTTTTCAAAGATGGAGATGTAGGGTATGATGTAAATATTCAAAAAGGATTCATGATGCATACCCCTGCTAGTATGCTTACACGTACGTGGCAGGACGCAATGAATCTGACTTTCGCAGATAAAAGTTGGAGACTACCCACTCAAACAGAGTTGCTTTTAATTTATGAAAACAAGGTTGCAGTAGGTGAATTTGACGCTGCACCTTATTGGACTTCGACACAAGACAGTGGAAGTACTGCTATATGTATTAATATGGGTACGGGAGCGGTTGAGTCGCATCTGCAAGGTTCAGCGTATCAAAGCCGGAATGTATTCTTTTTTGAAAATTATGTGGGTGGAGTCAAAGAGGGTGAAATTGCCACTTATTCAGACGAAACAGGCGAAAGTATTAAGGGATCAGGGGTAAAATTGAGCGATTTGGTTACAAAGAATAGTTTGAAGATAGGAATTTCAAAGAATGGTGCAAACGGACTTGTTAACCCTCAACTTATTCCCGCAGAAATTTATGAACGAAAAGTTTCTACAATTAATTTAGCTTCTAATTGTTCTGATTTTTCTATAACAATCGGAGGTACTGCATACGGCAAATCATCACTATTAAATATTATAGTTCCAATCGATACAGAGATAATAATTAACGACATAACTCCTAAGGCTGGATTAAACAATGCTAACGCAACAATTATATTAACATGAAAATAACAGAAACAATAAATTTTGAGGAAAACGTATTTCTCTCAAAGCAAACTATGGAATTTCAAACATGGTACAATGATAATGTAAATGTTTTAATCAACGATACACTTGTACCTGATTCATTAGACATATTTAAACGACCTCAAAGTTATACTGTAGTTGTTGAAAAATTAACTATACAAGTTGTTCCTCAATATATTTATAGAGATCAATCAAATTGGGCTTGCTCTGACTTCTACTTAACTATTAAATCTGTTTAATATGGCAAATTTATTTAAAACAAGATTTGTTCCAAATCCTGATGGTACAGATTCAGCTAGAGCTATAACAAATGCTAATACAGTTTTTGTGCATACGTATGTGGGAGATGATTTTTCAGGTGATGGAACTCGTGAATATCCATTTAAAAGTATGTTTAAAGCTGTACAAAAAAGTGGTATTAGTAATATCGTTTTTAGAGGGGTTATAAATGAATATTTTAATTTAGGTGATAAAAATTTAATAGGTGATGAGATAAATCAGCAATTACTATTTTTAAATTATAATCCTATTATCCATGAAGGACTATCTTGTTTTAATATGACTGTTGACAGCGTTAGTGGAATAAACAATAGTAGATCTTGGTTTCATTCAATAATTAATAATTATAATATAGGGGGCCTAAATGATTTTAGCTATTTATTTATTAACCATATAGTGCATGGTAGTTCTAATGATGGTAGAAGAGATCATTATCTTTATCAGTCTACATTTTTGGGAAATGAAATATCATGGTGTACAGCAAAAAATAGTATTCAAATAGTTGAGTTTAATTTTCTAGGAATATCACTTTATGGTTATAATACTTACATGGTTTTCCCATCAACCTGTATTTTTAAATACCTATCGGTACCTATTACTCAACCCGTATGGACTAATGACTCAAAAGCAAATATTCAATTAGTTCGTAATGCTTATGTTTCTGCTGGAATGTCTGTTGCTGATTCAATATTATTGTTTGCAAAAGATAGTTTTGGAAATGAAACATGTCGAATTGTAAAAGAACAAAGAAATGGAGGAACATCTGCAAATATATTTAATGCGTACAATACAGATGGCACTGTATCAGATTATTCACTGAATCCACAATCAAATAATGAAGCACTTTACGCTTCCGATTTAGGAGGTTACGTAGGTTGTTTTAAACCTGCTGCAAAAATAGATTTAATTAATGATTTAAGCGAAGCAATTAATGTGAATGCAGATGGTACAGAATCTTCAGAGCAAGGGCTTCTATTAATGCGTAAAATGGTTAGTGGAGTTAAATCTATTGAATTTGATACTACATCTAATCAGGTATGGAATCGTTGTACTTCTAATACCGTTAACATTCCGAATGGAGTTAAGTATAATGGTAGTAATGTAAATAGTGATGATGGTAGTGCTTTTGGATATTATTTTGGGAAACATCAAAATCTAATGAATCCACTTTCTTTACTTCCTACAGACATTTTAGAGCCTAATACAATTTACAAAGTTTGTAATTTGAATCGAGATATTTATTCGGCTGTTGTTTTTAATGGTACTCAGTATCTACCTGATTATTTTTTTAAGACAGGTACATCCGTTTTAAATTTTACATTACTCAATGGAGATTCAGGAACTAATGTAAAAAAAGTTTTAGCAACTCCACTTGAAAGTATAGAAATTCTTCCGTATGATAATATGGATACTCCATCACTTGATTTTCCAAGGTACAGTGCACCTTTTTTTGGAGATGTGCAAATGCTGTTTCATAAAGTAGGGGTAAATATTGATAAGCCTGTTTTATTCAGTGAAGTAGAGAATGACAAGATTTCTTACTATGATAATTGGGCAGTTACTAATGCAGACCAGGAATTTGTTACACTTGCTAATGATACTGCGAATTACTATTATAAGATTCCTGTACTTAAATTTATGCGTGTCGAATTGAATGCCCATTTTAATGCGGATTACGATCAATAATTATGATACGAATAAACTCAATCGGAATTGCTTTAGATACTGGAATTATACCTCCCGTAAGTCGTGTAAGGAGTAAAATTTACTCTATAGGACTGAACTTGGAATATGGAGTGATACCTCCTAAAAATTATTATAGAACTAAAATTTCAAGTATAGGAATCAGTTTAGAATCAGTTGAGGATAGTGAATTTAATTATCAAATAATGTAAAATAAAACCATGATACAATTTATAAAAAATGTATTCTCTGCAGAAAGCCCGACATCTTCAAAAAGATTTTTTGGTTCAATAGGGTTTATTTGTGCGATTGTATTTATTGCTATCTGGGCACATAATTTAATTGATGAATTGCTTTACGTTTCAGCGGGTTTGATAGGATTAGGTATTTTAGACCGATGGATTAAAAAATAGAATTAAACTACCTCGAGAGAGGATAAATGAATTATTATGTTAGAAGCATTTTACAATTACATGAAGCCATTCATTCTGTTTGCAATAACAGGAGTAATAGGGGCATTCAGCCCACTACGGGATACAATAATTGTCTTAAACATTGCTTTTGCTACTAACATAGCAATGGGAGTAATAGCAGATTTTCATGTAAACAAAGCAAAATTCAACATGAAAAAATTCTGGGAAGCATTCTTACACATCACACTTTTTATCCTGTTTATTTTTATTGTAAATGAAACGACAACCCGAATGGGTGACCTTGCATCCGGTAGGTTGTGTGTAAAATGGACTACTTACATTGTCGTAACCGGTTATCTTATTAATATATTGCGAAATGCTCATGATACTTGGCCGAATAACGCTACAATTTCATTTTTATACATGATTGTTAGCACGGAGGTAGTGACTAAGATTAAAGATATGATAGGAATAAAAAAAGAGACTGTTACACCATTTGATAAATAAAATTTGATAAATAAAATTATGGCAGACTATAGAAAAGCAATTGCAAAAGTACTTCTTATCGAGGGCGGGTACGTCAATGATAAGGACGATAACGGAGGTGAAACTTACAAAGGTATTGCACGTAAATTTTGGCCTAAATGGTCAGGATGGGTAATTATAGATATCTGTAAAAAAGATTCAAAGAATTTTCCAAAAAACTTGAAATTAAATCCAACTTTGAATGAACTGATCATTGGTTTTTACAAACTCAATTTTTGGGATAAAATAGGCGGTGATGGCATAAAGTCCGAATCTATTGCTTCGATCTTAGTTGATACTGCAGTTCTCGAGGGTATTAAACCGGGAGTAAGGAAAGCACAGGAAATCGTAGGGTTAGCTCAAAATGGAATTGTAGATATTAATTTAGTAACCAAATTAAATTTATTAGCATGAAAAAAATACTCTTATTACTGGTTTTTATACCGGTATTTTGTTTTTCGCAAATGGATGTCACTAAACAAGTAAATGAAAGCGTTCTTAGGCTTAAAGTACTTGTACTTCAGGATTCAATTGCAAGGCTAAATAACAGACCTGTTATGACAGAAAAACAATTTATAATTCTTTACAAGTACAGCCGACTTTTAAAGTACTATAAAATCTGCAAAAATAAACCCTCTCAGTGGAAATATTACAAAGGTTGGTCAACAAGAGTCTTTGAAAACTAAACACAATTTAATTCAAATATTATATACAATTTCATCTATAAATTATATAATTATGAAAAAGCTAATTTACATCCTATTTACGCTATTATTTATTATTAGTTGTTCAAGTCTTAAGAAAACTAATCAAACGTCCTTAAAAACGTCCGTGGATAGCAAAGCGAGTCTTTCAAAGGATATAAAACAATCTACTGATTCATCTTTGACCGATAAATCGAAAACAAACAAAGAAAAGGAGATTGTAAAAACATTTGATCAGGTAAGTTCACAATCTGGAAATATAACAGGCACGCTGAAAACCTACGATCCAACATTACCCATTGATCCAAGTACGGGCAAACATCCGTTAGTTTCTGAGTTAGATTTTACAAATAAAACGGTTTCGGATAATAAAGTAAATAATACAGAGAAAATAAATGTCAATTCCGGTATTGTAAACGATATTAAAGTAGCTGTAAAAAAGGGGTTAGATGTAAAAGTAGACAGTTCAGCAGAGGTTAAAGCAATAGTAGATCAAAAGGTCTTAACTACAAAATCACGAACTTCGAGTTGGTGGTGGATTGCGATAATAGTAGCCGGGGGAGTTGGTGCTGGAACGTTTTTATTGAAGAAATTCCCTTTAGTAGTTATTTGGGATAAAATAAAGGGGTTATTTAAAAAGTAACACCATGAAAGCACTTAATCTTATAGCTGAATTAGAGGAATTAATCAACTCATTTGGCCCTCAATGGAATTTATTCGGGGTTTTAGATAAAATTAAATCGCTGCTAAAGGATTTAAGGGCAGAAATTGAAAGTATTTGATATATATTAAGGTGGTTAGTTGAATTCATAATGTGATTTTTTCATAGTATTAGGTTTAATTGTAAGAAAAGCCCCGTTGTGAAACGAGGCTTTTCTGTATTTATAAATTCAATAACGCTAACAATCTCTCTAAATACTTATCCGGTATTGGTCTATGACCATTTAGATACTTTGTTAAACTATTATTATCATATCCTAAAAAAATGGCTACTTCGCGAATAGATAACTTTTCTTTATAAATTGCCTCTTTGATTTCTTTACGTAGGTCCCTGGCAACAAAGTATTTTTCAAGTTTTGTATCATAAATAATCCTGTATCCTTCCTTATCTAATTCAGCCGAAACGCTGATAAAAGTATCCGGTGAATCAATTTCTTGTAATTTATTTATTAAATCTATTGTTTTCATAAAATAATTATTTATATTTGTCGCTCTAATTGAACCGTTTGGAATTGAAATAAATTTAATTGTTAGACGCTTTTTAATTATTTCGTCTGAATCTTCAAAATTGTAAGGGAACCGGTGTAAATCGGTTCCCTTTTTTTGGCTTAATTTTCTTCATCACGTTCACTTACGGTTGCAATTTCCCAACTTGTTGCCCAAGCTGATTTTACAAATCCGTATTTTTCGCCTTTATAATATATGAAACCGTTTGATTCGCTTTCAGAACTGCAATTTTCATAATCTTCAAGTATTTCATCTTCTAATTCTGAATCAATTCTTTCCAAATCGGTTGGGTAATCAGTATCTAATGTAACGGTCTGATGATTGTTCCCATTCCAATAATTGTAGGTCTCTGAAATTTCTGTATGAGTTTCGTTTTCTTCTTTCCAGTTTTCAAAGAATTCAACCATTTTCCCAAATTCAGGGAATATACCGGAATCTTCATTATCTGACAACAATTCCACTAAATCACGACTTGTTAAATCATTGTCATCCATCAAAGATCCAATTCCAAAATTACCGGATAAAGCGATATAAAAATCTAAGTGAATATCGCATGATGAATTTTCAAAAGCATAGCAACCTGCATTATAGCAACCTACTTGTTGACCGTTATTATCATAAGTTTCGCATAATTTTTTTGTTTCAAACCATCCTTCTCTTACTAATAGTAATTCGTCTGACATTGTATTACGAATTATCATTAAATCATCACTTTTAAGTTTATAATTGAAATTTGAATTTACAAAGTCTCTAATTTCTTGAATGTAACGTTTTCTTGCATCTTTATTTTCTTCAAAATCGGTTATTTCTTCGTCAGATAAGAACCATAACCATCCCTGGTCCTGTGCTTCTGTGTCAGCTAAAATATACTCAGCAGCATTACCACCATTTTCAATAATTGACTTTTTGTTATCAGATACGTAAGAATTCAATAATGTTTCGATTGAAGTTTTCATAATGTTTATTTTTTAATTGTTAGACGTTTAATTTCTTTTTGATGATACAAAGATAGTCATATTTGACTATATAAACCAAATTATTTGTGTTAAATCTTAGTTAAATCTTTCAATAAGCTATATAAAACAAAAAAAACCGCCATTTCTGACGGTTTCACCTATTTTAAATACTCTTTCATCTCGTCAATCGCATTTCCAACGCTCCGAACAATTACATACTTACTACCACAACTCTCTGCCTGTTGTTGAAATAATAGTTGTTCATCCGATTGATTGCCTTGTTGAGTTTTAAACTCCATTAGAAGGCTTGCAAATCCTTTTTTAGGTATAAGAAGGATTACGTCGGGAACTCCTGGCTTCAATCCTTGCCTTTTAAGATTCTTAGCTTCAATCGGATTCCTGGATCCACCATTCGGAACGGAAAAAAGTAACTTATCTGGTAATTTCGGGAAGAACGTCGGAACAACTTTAAAAAACTCTGATTGGATATCCGCTTCTTCATGACCTATTTTTCTTTTTCCTTTCTTTGGTTCTGCAGCATCCTTTTTATTTGTATAACAAAGATAACAAACAAATCCTTCAGGAGTTTCAATGACCGATACTTTCGGTTTATGGCAATGTATGCAAATTTCTTCTTTCATAGTTATAAATTAAATGTATCTTCAGCAGTTGGTCTACATGGATTAAATTGGACAGTGTAACCAAGTGCTTTCATTTTTAGAATATCAGTTTCGATTACTCCGACAAATGCAGGGAATTTATTATGTCCACAACAGCACCCCGTTGTTATAATACCCATCTTCCATAACTCCTGAATTTCTTCCAATATGCAGGAGTCGATACAAATTGTATGAGATGAGGTTCCTTCGCATCGACCTATCATATGTTTAGGTCGATTGACTTCGATTTGATTGGCATAACTGCCTGATTCAACGTTTTTACAATTGCACATCATATTATTTACTTGTTTGCTTATTCATATTCATGCCCTCACTCATCCAACTCTGATCCTGGATAAGTCTAAAAGTCTTTACCTCCGCCCATGAAGTTATTCTCACCGTCAAATCGCCAAGACCGTAATTTTTTTCAATCAACTTATCCAAAATATTTTGCTCCATTTTGATTGTATCTACGACATCTGAATTAGTTATTCGAATATACCCGGATATTTCACTCATTACAATTCCGGCCAATGTTAGTTCCGGATGCGAAATTGTATTATAAAGAGTAAATATATCTACGATTGAATACGTCATTACCGATTTGACTGTTATTGTTTTATTATCCAACGTAGAAATGGTCTGAATGGGTAAATCTACAGTTCTTAATCTTATTTGCTGAACATATATTTGATCAATAAACGGAATTTTAAAGTAGAACCCCTCTTTCAAAACCTTACAGTTTTTACCAAATCGAATAAATACAGCTTGCTCCCATGGAGTGACGGTAAACCACCAAGAAAATATTTCTTTTATAAACGAAATCAATTGTCCAAATACTTCCATAATTTATTTGTTTATAGTTATTTACTCTTCGTCATTTAATGATTTAAACTTACCAAATACAGTCTCACAAACTTTTTTCATTCCGGAAATTAATCCGGATCCACCTTCTTTACATCTTGAAAGAAATATCCATTTATTTCCATCATCATAAACCAACATAGCTGCTTTAGTTTGCAATCTATCGACAGCTGCTTTAAGTATTTCTTCATCTGTTAGTTGAGATACAGGTAAATCTCTTATTTCACGAATGTTTCTCATAATGCTCTCCTTAGTGAGTGATAACGATAATATGTGCTTTCAAGTAGCTTTAAAATTATTCTATCAGTAGCTTTTTCCTTTGAAAGTTTAGGAGCGACCTTGACAACTTTAAAATATGGATTTACATAAGAAGTATCGATATAAATTAATCCGGCGAACTCCGGAACTTCATCGACTGAAATAAGATCTTTCGGAACTATATAATAAAAGTAATTCACGCGGGATCCGGATTGAAGGATATCATATTTTACATGTTTGCAAGGCTGCCATACACCATCTATTTCTTTGTTTCCAGATCGTTGTTTCTTTGCATCGGCTTTAAAATCCGCCCGGGTAATTTTCACCTCATATTCGTACAAATATCCGGACTTAGTCAGTTCAACGATATCACACTCCCAACTACCAATGTATGTATTCGGGAAAACCTTCGTTTGAGGCTTATTCCGTAGCACGTCATTGATATACGATTGTATGATATCGTTAGCTGAAAGCTTTTGATCTACAAATAGATTAGGTTGATTGTTCATTGTTATTCACATAATTAATTATGGATTCATGAGAAAAAGTATTCAAATATGCTTCTTCGCTTAATTCATAATCCCAAAAACTTAGTTTTCCTTTTACGTTTTCAATTGGATTATCGAAAAGGATAGGATTTGCAAGTACCCAATTATAAACAGGGACTTCAACCATGAATATTTCGCCAGCAATCTTTTTTTTCTTAATGGCTGTATGTTGAGCCCAAATAGATTCATGATTGGGTACGCAATCAACTATTTCAACCGAACCGATAATTCGAGAAGTTTGTTTATATGAATCAAATACATGGATCATAGTATCTACATCCTCCCCTTCAAAGATTAATTCGGCTTGATCTCCTGTAAATATTTTATATGGTTCTTTATCTGGTATTCCGCTCGAATGAATAAGTATACGTTGTCCTATATACTTTTCAGGGCATTTCCAAGTACGGTTTTCAATAGGTTTGATATTAGCACAGATTAACCATGCCCAGGGATTTTTTACTGATAGTACTTTCATAGTCTTAATTATAACGCCCGTTAGAGTTAACGTGGTGGGTCTTCACGTGTTGTCTGTGTTGAGGTTTACCGTATAAACCATGATCAACACACCCGGAAAGGAATAAGGATATTACAGCCAAAAGAATTAGTTTTTTCATATTTTATTTATTAAATCGTAAATAAATGCGAGAAGTAGTAGTACAATTACGAATAAACCAAGAAAAATGGCTTTTAAATTACCCAAAGAATTCTGTTTCCTTAGTTCTTCGTTTTCAAATCGATATTGATCAGGTGTTTTCATTTTGTATTATTTTGTAACCCATTTCTTTTAAAAATTGATCAACAGGTACCGGGTTAAATCGCAATAACCCTTTTGGATTAGATTTTAAATTTTCCGGATACGCGCTTACTTTATGTTCTTCAGCCCACTTTATGAATTGAGCAGTTTTTGAAAACTCAATTTTAAGAGCGAAAAACTCCCAATTAAATAAATCCTTCGATTGTCCGGTCGGATTAATTAGAGTGATTGATTTAGCCATTTTTTAAAGATTCTTCATATTCAGTTCTCATAACCGGTTCGAGCACTTTCCAACATTCCGGACAAAACCAATTACCAGCTGAGTCGCTTTCCATATCTTCAATATCAAATTCTTTGTTGCATGAAGTACATTCTTCAAGGCATTCATCCCCGCCAGTGAATATGTTGTACTTTCGAGTTACATTACATCTGGCATCGGGAAATATCCCAAAATGCTTTTGAATTGATTCTTTCCAATATACTTTTGCAGGAAAGTGAGCGAGCGTATTCACTACTTGTAAATTGAAAGATCTAAGTTTATTATAGAAGTGTTTATCTACTTTTTGACCTGACATAAGGCCTATTTTGTATAAATCACAATATCCCAACGATAGACGAATCATTTCGTAGCTTCTTTCAAAATCAATGATAGGTTCAATACTTGCAAAGGTCTTGAAACCCGCTTCATGTAACAGTTTCATGCCTTCAATCCGTTCCTGATTAGTTGATGCTCCCCTTTCAAGTTCATCATACCCTGTAAGAGTAAACCCAAATGCAATAAGTTTTCTCCATTCCCGATCGGCATTATCAGAATTGGAATGATTAAAATAATTCAAAGTACTTTCGACCCAACCGGCTAGTTTTGTAAGTACTTTAACTGGAATTTCGTGTGCATTACAAAACATAATTGCCTTCCAGGTTAAATCCCAAAATTCAGTCAACATCGGATCTGTTGTAAAAGAAAAGAAAAGACCGTGTTTTTGAAGTTCTGTTTTATTGATTAATACCTCTTTTTTAAATATTTCAAAAGCGGTTATTTCATTAACCAAACATTTTTTAAGTTGAGGTCTATCCATTCCCATAACACCTTTAAGAATACCTTTTTTGCAATAACAGTATTCACATCCATTTGAGCAACCTACTACTAAATTACAACCCCAATAACTATATTCCCTCGCTGCTCCGCTTGGATTATATATCGCCTTACCATTGAATTTTTTCATACTATTTTTCCTTTTGATTTTTGAAAATAAACACTTTCCAGGTCTTCTCTTTCAGTTGCGAAACAAAGCGGGTCTTTTACTCCTTGAGGGCAGTTTTCACCCTTCTCTTTGAAATAGCACACTCCGCAATGAAATCTATCATACGTTCGTCTACAAGTTAGTTTGATTCCTTGTAAAACTGTGAGTTTATCGATCTGCAAATTCCTTAAATTTTTCACGCTTCCTGATGTATTAGTTCAAAATAAATCCTTTTACCGTCTTTTCTTTCAGTTGGCATACAATTTACTTTATCACAGGTTTCGCCCATTCCAGTGTGATCAAAACAACACTTGCGGCACACTGGCAAGTGATTATTTCCTACATGTTCCTTACATACGACATTTTCGCCTCCAATTTGACCCTGTTGATCAATTATAAATTCTTGCTTTCCCATTTTAGATTAAGATTAGTGATTTAAACTGTAGTTGCTTCAATGGGTTCCGGTACTTTTTCTTCAAATACAAATAAAATACTGGTGCAAACATGCTTTGCGTGTAGTTCTGCTCTGTAAATCTCGATATCCTGAGTCTCAATTCTTTCTTTAAGGACTAATTTGTCCCCGTTTACCATTTTTAAAGTAGCTTTTGTAATTACGTACATAATTTTATTATTTTAGTTAAACATATCTGCTAATAAATCGAGAGTACTTTCACTTACTTCATCACTTCCACCCATAACGGCGTTGGCGATTCCTTTTTTTGTTTGAATTATTTGATAAACACGTTCGTCAATTGTATTTCTACCTGAGAAATACCGTGCTGTAACACTGTCCTTCTGTCCCATACGGTGTGCCCGGTCCTCGCATTGGCAACAATCTGCATCAGTCCAGGGAAACTCAACAAACGAAACATCTGAACTGGCGGTAAGCGTTAGACCGACTCCGGCAGCTTTAATCGAGCAAATGATAATATTTGTTTTAGAACTATTTTGAAAACTATCAACGGCTCTCTGTTTTTGTTCTTGATTTTCCCTTCCTGTTACACATACGGACGATGGAAAAGCGTGTTTAAGTTGATCAACTACGATATGAAGAGAGCAAAATATAATCATCTTTTTTCCACTTAGCTGGAAGTCCTTTACGCAGTCTATAACCTCTTTTACTTTCCCTCTTGCAGTAATTTGTCTAAGTAGAGTTAACCGGACCATTGCAGCACTTTTGAGTGCATTTTTTATATTTTTATCAGTTGCTTCTTTATACTTCTTAAGATATTCTTTCAAATTATTTTCAGCGAACTGGTATTCTTCACGGTTACTAATCTCAACTGTTACAAGTTGTCGAACTTTTGCGGGCAACTCTTTTAATACTTTTGCTTTTTCCCTTCGGAACATGCAATTTTCGTAAAGCATTGCGCTCAATACTTTCAAATTTGATGATTCGGTAGGACCGGCACAGAATTGTTTTTGAAAATTAATGGATCCACCAAAATCATTAAGCCGGCCAATGATTGAAAGTTGTGGTACCAGGTCCTTTGGTTTATTTACAATCGGGGTTCCTGTTAATCCGATTACATAATCTTTCCCTTGTGCTATTCCTTTGCAATAATTACTTTGTTGAGTAGAAGAAGATTTACAGCGGTGTATTTCATCAATAATGACCGACTTAAAAATCTTCACATTCTCCTTAAAAATCACATTTTTGAGTGAAAAATGCTCTGATTGTTTTTCATGCAATACAAAGTATTTCTTCAAAGATTCGTAATTGACTATGAAAACCTGATAAATACCCTGGTTAAAGTAATAAGGCCAATTATCACGCATTTCATCGGTTAATATCATTGCCTTTTTATCGGTAAACTTTGACCATTCACGCTCCCAATTGATCTTTAAAGAACTTGGACAAATAATAAGACAAGGGAATGATTGCGCTATGTTGATTGTTGCAATGCTTTGCATACTTTTTCCAAGGCCAGGCTCATCGGCATTAATGCACCTCTTTAAAACAAGTCCTCTTGCTATTCCTTTGAGTTGATAGTCGCGCGGCTTTAGCTTTAATTGATGCGGAACCAATAAATCTGGCATTTCAGACTCAATACTTTTCTTTTGCCAATCAACCGGTCCAAATCCTTTAGCACATTCAGCGTAATGTTGAAGTTGAGCTAAAGAGGAGCGGGGTACATTCCAGGTCTTTAAACTTGGAATGTATTTTGCCCCCTCAATCTTCTTTATTTCACTTGACAATCTTGGATGAAAGTCAAATTCAACAATATATAAATCCGTTGATATGTCAAGTTGTATAGTCATTAGATAACAGGTTCGAGTACTAAACCTGATCCTTCAAGTACCGTTTCAAGTTCTTCAAGTTTTTTCTTTCTCTTGCCATGACCTTTAATGATAAGATTACCATTAATCCCTGAAGCAGCATTAGAAAGTTCAATAGTCGCTTCGTTGGCTTTATCAAATTCAAATTCCTGTTGTTTTATACCGAACTTATCATGAAAAAGATATTGATCTACTTCGTACGAACACATTTGAACATCCTGTCCAAGTTCTTCAGAGAATTCATAATCATCCTCGTACTTTGTAAAAGGAGCGATAAGATTCAGCACTTTTCCTGACTTGAGCAATTTTTGACCGATAATTGTCACACCTTCATGTTCGTCAGTTCCACCAATCACATAACCTGTGATCACATAATTATCCAATTGACTGATATCAAAATCACTGATTGTAGCGTGAGAGATTAAACTCATTTCAGGCTGCTCACATAACATTACTAAATGCACTTTCATGCGATTAAACGAAGCGAGAAGATCAGCATGAATAATTCCGCTACAATCCTTGTTAACGGTATTAATATCAGTTGCTGTGTTCTCTTTAAAGATCACGTTACAACGATCGTTTTTGATAGTCGCTTTACTAATTTCATTTTTTGTTACTTCCATAAAATTTATTTTGTTTAAAATTGAATTGTGGTGTGTACAGGATTCGAACCTGCACGTGTTCCTTTTCCAGTTTATTACGAGGGCTCGAACCTCGTCACACGTTAGCTATATTTCAAGCCTACTGTTGCGTCTACCAATTCCGCCAACACACCGATTTACTAAATATCTAACCACATTGCATTTGAAAAAGCAGATCGACCACAGACAGTACAGCATACACTACCACCACGTATCTCTTTTTCATACTTAACTTGATTATCGGGGGTATCAGGAACTTCTTCTTCATCTGAAAGAATTAGTACTAATCCATCCTCATTGCAAGTATGATCGGTAGGTTGTCCACCACACATGAAAGCTGTAGATGTTTCGCTTAATTGAATTATTTCACACATAATTTTATTTTTAAAATTGAGCCCCCGATAACTTCATTTCTTCTTTTGCATAACTAAGTAAAGTTATCATAGATGCTGATTGATGTGTACAGCTTGCGTTTAACCGGTCCAACCAATCAACTAAATAACTTTCTTCAATACAGATACTTTTTAATAGCGCGCTTTGAACAGCAGCCGCTAAATGAGCCTCTTTTGCGATGCTAATAATAGTCTTTTGAATCTCTGAAGTTTTCTTTGTGTTCAAAACCATTTTTGCATCTGCCAACATTTTTCCTGTGCGTGCCGTATATACAGCCAGTTCCCGAATTCGTTGTTGAATTTCTGCCGGATTATCCGAACAATGGATTTCAAGATAATCTTGTATTTGCGTTGCTTCTTCGTTAAGTGTCATTTATAATTTGTTTATTTGTGTCTGACATTAAAATATCGATTACTTTAAAAATACTCTGATCTCCAGTGTCGCAAAAAGCTGAGTCGAGATGAAGCATTATCTGATCAAGTTCGCCGGTTGTAATTAGTATCGTATTATCTGAATTTTTGACCATGTGAGCTGTTTTTCAAGATCCTTGTTCTTATTCGTTACTTCTACTATTTCACGCTGTAAACGCTCGCATTGACGTTTGTAATAGGCTTCATTCGTCTTGTGAATTTTACACTCTTTTTCAGCCTGATCAACTCTTGCAGTTACTGGATCGGTGAACTTTCCGTCTCCGGCTTTATAGAACTTCTTTTTCTTTGTTGAAATTTCCTGAATTTCGAATGGGAATAGATCGCTCATAGGATTTTATTTTAATGAAAATAAATTTATAATTGAGTCAATAGTAGATTCTTCAGTATTATCAACAGCCCCCGTACATGCTGAACTCATTTCGCGCTTATCATTTATAACCTGGTAAATATCTTCATCAATCGTATTTTTACCTAAGAAATAAGATATCTGTACAGCGTTTTTCTGACTAATACGGTGACAACGGTCTTCACATTGATCGGTATCGGCTGAATGCCATGGAAGCTCAATAAATGCCACGCGTGAAGCTGCTGTAAGGGTAATACCAACACCACCGGCTTTGTAGTTTACGAATATCAAATTATGATCGGTGGGAACAAATTCATGATCAGAATTAGAATGCCTTTCATATCGAGTATCACAGACAGTACAGCGTTGGAATTTATGTATATTAGTATTCCTTTTTTCTGAACTTTCCGAACCGGTATAAAATAATGCAGTTGGATAGTAGCTTCTTAGTACATCGGCCACCTCATTAAGATAGATGAACACGACAATCTTTTCACCGGATTCAAGTACATCATCAATATATTCCTTCACATCAGCAAGTTTTCCACGTGCCGAAATGTTTTTAAGTACTCCTATCTGAACCATTATTTTACCCTTCATACTTTTTGCAATCTGAGGTTCAGTTGCTTTTCGATATTCTCTCAAATAACTTTCAAGATCTGCCATTGCAGCATCGTATTCAGGTTGATTTGAAATATTGCAAAATACCTTTTGTCGAAATTTATCAGGTAACTCTTTGAGTACATCTTTCTTTTCTCTTCTGAAATAGCATTTATTCCGGAGTATTGAATTAATTTCCGGCCAACGCTCTTCATCGGCACACATTTCACGAAATGCAACGGATCCACCAAACTCTTTCAGTTTATCAATGATCATAAGTTGAAACATTAGATCAACCGGTTTATTTACAATCGGGGTACCGCTGAGTAACTGGGTGAACTTACCTAATGCTATCCCGTAGGATAATTTACTTTGTCGTGTTGTTTTATCTTTTACCCTGTGACTTTCATCGATAATTACCGATTTGAAAACATTTATACTTGGAAGAAAATTAATGTGTTTAAGTAGCATTGTTTCCCCTTTTGGGGTCTCAATATTCAAAACGAAATACTTCTGTATTGATTCATAGTTGACGATAAATACATCATATACACCCATGTTATAAAATGTTTCCCAGGTGTGCTTTATTGAATCCGTAAGTATAACCGGTTTATGATCGGAGCAAAGTTTCCATTCCATTTCCCAGTTCAATTTTAAAGAAGCCGGGCAAATAATAAGACAGGGAAATTCATTTTTAGCTATAACCGTTGCGATGCTTTGAAGAGTCTTTCCAAGTCCAGGAGCATCCCCATTGATACAGCTACCGTGTTCAATCCCGTAAGCAATACCTTCTTTTTGATAATCGTAAGGTTTTAGCTTAAGATCAATATTTTGATTAAGCTTTGGCATTTCAGCAGGTGCATCGAAAACACGACGTTTTGAAATCTTTCCAGTCATATCAAAAGCATATTTCTGAGCGAACATCTGAACTTCAAATTCCCAACGGCGTGGAAGTTCCCAACGCTTCAATTTCGAATCATAATTTACATCCGGAAGTTTGGCTACAGCTGCCGATATCTTCCGATCGTAATCAAACTGAATTAAATACTTATTTTCTTTTTCAACTACTATTCTCATGGTCTTCCGTTTCCAAAAAATAAATGCCATTTGTAGGCTAATTCTAAATACTTTTGTTTCCCTTCTAAGTAGAAGTCTGATTCTTTATTTATAAATATTTTGAAGACTTTGTGATTTTTCTTCGAAATTCCTATTATCACATCTCTATCAGCTCCTTCAATGTCCATATACCATGCACGTGAGCGATCGTATTGAAAGAATTTACAAGCTGCTTCAAACTGCATCTGTGTTTCGGCAGCCGTACTCTTTATATCGCCTCCCCATTTCCAGTCATCCCGCCAAATATCCCACTTACATCTCCGATCGAGTTCAAATTCAACACCATTAAAATTCATTAACGCATTGCGCTGGATACTTATTTTTTGTGCATTTGCTCCACTCATTAGGTCAGAACAGAAAGGATCCCGCCAAAAGGCTTGTTTCATTTTAATGGTATTCTCAAAAGTTGCCTTTTTATAAATCACATCTTCCCGGGTTCTTTTGAAATAATCAACCTTATAAGATTCGGTTATCATGGCATCAAGAAGATTTCCATCGGCAAAGGCTTGTGTAGGATCCATCGGGTTTGATTTCGGATTGAGTTGGTCCAATAACCAACCCAAATCCGAATTTGATACTTCAGGACGTTTAAAATAAGCGTCCATTACTCAGTTGCTTTTTTGATTGCTTTATCAATAATGTTGTACGTGCTTGCGTTATCGTAGTTTACCCCAACTTTAAGCATTTCTGTCCTTGCAGACTTTAAAGCTTCAAGCAATTCAGGTGCAGCAGCGATAAGCTTTGCGTTGGCTTCCATTTCTTCTTTATCCATCCAATCTGACATCTCGCAGATTCCTGACAAACCATCAGCAATATCTACATCGACTCTATAGCCTAGATTAATCCAATCTCCTTGTGTGTGTTTCATAGTTATTTCGCTTTATAAACCGGTTCGTAAACAAGTAATTTACTTTCAATTGTCACATCGTTTTTGACAGCATACTTTTCGCAGAATGCCTTAATACGAGTGATTGACATGGATTCTATTTTGTCGTTGGTAAGGTTTTTACCTTCGTTTTCGAACCAAAAAGATATAAGTTGAAGATAACCGGCCGGATTCAGTACTTTGATATCATATCCCTCTTTTACTTTTGGTGCTTCAGTAAATAAATCAGCCTGAGTATCAACCATTGCATTTACTGATTGTCCGGTTGCCTGAACAGTGGCAGCAGCTTCAGCTTTTAATTGTGATAACCTGGCTTCTTCCTTAAGTTTTTGCTTCTCCTCTTCTTTCCGAATACGTTCATTTTCTTCGTTTTCAGAAACAATACGTTGGCGTTCTTTTTCAGCGTTTATTGATTCAATACGTTCGGATTCTTTTTTTTCCATTGATTTTGCAAATTCAATCAAAGAAGGTATTTCTTTACATTCTTCTTTAATTGAAATAAAATCATTTTCGAGTTCCGGAATTGATTTTGTAGGCGTTACAAATAGTTCCAAATTATTTGATTCACTCGGAATGACATATCCAGTTCTTGCATAAACAAGCTGTTCAAAAGCAATTTTTAATTTCTCAGTTTTTTCTTTTTGTTCTGTTTCTGCCTTCTGTCTTGCCTGTTCGGATGCTAAATCTGCGAGCCGTTGACGTTCTTTTTCTTCCTCTTTTGCCTTTATATCGGCTAGACGTTGACGTTCCACTTCTTCCAGTTGGTTTTTTTTCGAAGGAATCATATCGAGTAGTTCACGTTTGAATTCGGTAATTGATTTTTTAAAATCATCCATTGCCGTGTAGCAAAGTTGTTGAGCGATTTTTCCGGTAATCAATACTTTTTCTTCAGCAGTATGATGCCGAATAGCTAATTCTATTTGGACATAGAAAACAAATTGAGCATCGCTAAGATTATTATCAAATTTTTCTATTTCACTAGATGCAGTTTCGATATTGGAAAGAATAAGACCATTAAACCAGGCATTTTTTGTATTTTTAAAATTCATGATATATTCAGAACTTGCCTGAGCATATCCAATACGATAAAGTCTTTCGATTTCGATAGCTTCCTGTTCTTTGGCAAGCTTCAATTGAGCCTGTTTTTCTGCTTCCTGTCGTTCTTTCATGATCTTAGTTGCATAATCGTTCCGGAGTGATTGGAGCGTGTCAATAGGAGTGTTTAAATCATTTTCCAATGATGTAAATTCCTTAGCAACTAATGTCATCATTTGAGTAAATGAAGAACGTTTATCGTTCATTGCCTTTTTTGTCTTCTTTACCTTATCAATATAGGATGCAAGTTGAGCATCGATAATATCATTCATTCCCTGTTTTGCTAATGCAATTAACTCATTCCCTTTTTCAAGTGCTTTGGAGTATGATGTTTTGTTTTCTGCAAGAACTATTGGGGCTTGAGTCATAAGAGTTTTAAACTCTTCAATTTTTACTACGGATGTAGTTTCTGCGGGTAATGTTTGTGTTGTTTCCATTAAAATATTTCCTCCTCATCTGTTTGGTTAGTAATTTGAATTGTTGCTGTTTTTTGTATTTCCTCAACGAATGTTTTTGGCTGTATTTCTTCCTGCTCATCGCCTTCGAAAGATATATTCTCAGATACCTTCAGTTTGGTATAGGCCCTCATAGCATGTTTAATGCATTTTGCTTCCAAAAACCCAGGATCTATTTGGCCGTCATTCGCTTTGTAAAGAGAATTACCATCCTTTTGAGTTTTGGTTTTTGAGTAATTTGCTAACCTGGTAATATCATCTTCTAATAGCCATTTAAAATCAAGTCCATTGTGAGGAAGGACAATACAGACATAAGCTCCAATAATTTTATTTGTCTTTCTTGGAATTGCAGGTAAGTAATCAACTTTAAGTTCTCCTCGTTCATTTGTACATGGTTGAAATTTATCTCCATCATAAATAACTATTGGATTATTCATTCGGATGATTTGTCCTGACTTGATCCTGAGATTAAGCTCTCCGTAAGCAGTTACTACCAACCGAGCCACTTTTACCCAATTATCACGACCTTCTTTAGGTTGGTTTGCGGCTCTTGCTTCGAGATAGGAATCTGACTTACTTCCAGGTTGTAGAGAAAGTCCGGTAATAGCAACTTCGAAAAAAGCGGAACACAATGAAATTCCGGTGCTTTCTTTTAACCAGTCATTTTGAGATACCAGTCTTTTGAAATACCTGGATTCGCGTTCGTATGTTGCTTCAGAATCTTCCGGAGTAAACCGGTGCATTCTTACCAGTGTATCAATGAATGAATCTTTGATTGGTTGCTGATCCACGAGCGTGGTTTTGTCGACTACATTAAAGTCGGGTTTTAATTTTTCTGACATGACTTTATTATTAGGTAAATTGTTGATTTAATTTTTTGAAGTATTTTCGTAAAAACTGATCAGTCGATCTACTGATATTTGTTTGATCTGCATGGTTTTGTAATTTTGAGAAGTATTGAAGAAGAAATATATTTGACGGGCATCTTGAAGTCTGTTTATCGCTCCAACTATCATTTCTGATATGCATCGTAATTTTATTGCTTTATTACGCATTACAGAATTTATGTCTTTGTATTCATCAACTGATTTCATTATATTATATGAATTTAGTGTGCTGTTAGTTGAAGTAATATAAGCGTTAAAAATCCGAGAAAAAACAATGCGATAAGCGCATATTTAAGACTATCTTTTTTCATTTTCAACTATTTTAGGTGATTTTATAAAAAGTCCTTTTTCATCCCGGTACCGGTGAAGCTTTGCTTCGAGATTCTCATTGACCTTAGTGAGCATTTTAGCTTTAAATTCCAGCGTTTTAATTTCGCTATTTACTTTGATAATCATTTTATCTCGAATACTGATTTGCTCTTCCAGTTTCTCAATAATTGATTTTGATTCTTTAGCCAGGGACTTTTCAATAATTACAAAACAAACGATTAATAAAATTACTGATAGTACGTAGATTGCTGTCATACGATTAGTTTTGAATTGAATAACTAACAGGGATTAAAGATCCGTTTTTGGCGAAATTGGTGAGTAGTTGCTCATAGGTTTCAAGCAACATTCCAGTAGTAGTAAATGAACCGGTTGTTTTACCGTCTACCATGGTCGTGGCTTGATTATTTGTCTTGTCTAATACAATTACACGATTCTTCTCAAAAGTGTGAATCATGCGGGTGTCTGTGTGAATTGTTGTCCACTGAAAATTAGGTTTTGCCATTGTGATTAAGTTTATGTGAGTTTAATTGATTTTGGTAGGTTTGAAACTGACTTTGCGAGTTATATTTCAACACCCTGCAACACTTTGCCGGGGTACCTTATTTATTTTGTCTTCTTAATTGTTTTTTATCGAAATTATTAGAAAGTCTGGCGAATAGTTCATCTCTTTTGCTTACTTTCTTTATTTTTTCAGGAGCGTTGATAATTGAGTTTAATTCACCCATTATGCCTTGTAGTTGAGATCCTAATTCCTGAAGTCGGATAGCTGCTATTTTTTCCTTATCTACTGTCATGATCTAAATGAAATGAGAATAACATCGATTGCAAAATGCTTCATAAGATTCTCCATTTTCAGAGTTCTTTTCAAAGTCTTCTTTTTGCATTACTGAAGCTATTGCGATAGGTCCGAAAACACATAATAAAATGAATGCTAAGAATAATAAGAATAGTATCATAGAAGTAGTATTTAAGAGTATATTAGATAATCGATTAATAACTCACTTTCCATTTCCTTTAGTCTTCCGGATGTCCTTGTCCGGCTTGTTTTTTCAGTTCGGTTTTCTTTTGCTGAAATAGATCTTCTTCTATTCATTTTGCAATCCGAAAAGTAAAGTTGTGCTGAAAACAGGAAGAGAAGAGCGATACATCCAAGTTGTCGCTTAAGTGGGGAAAGATCCATTGATATATTGAATTCGTGGCAGAAAAACCATGCTGATAATTCATTTACTTTCGTGACTCCTGTTTTTTCAAATACCTTTCTAAAAGTATTTTCAACCGTTCTGATTGATACGTGGAGTAGATTAGAAATATCCTTCTTAGTCGCTCCCCATGCAGCATATTTCGTCATTTCAAATTCACGCTTACCAAGCTTAGCTGTCATATTCATATTTACACCCCCCAAATAGATTTAATCCCATGTGCTTTAAAGATCCTTTCGATTGCTTCAGCTTCAGAAACTCTAGGTTCAATTTCACCTTTTAGCCTCATACCCCATGCATAGCGGGTTGTGATACCCAATGCTTCCATAATTTCGGTCTTGACAATTTTAATGTCTTTCTGTTGTACTTGACCGAATCCTTTTTTAAATGAATACTTGTTCATATATTTTGTAGTTTTTATTTTAATTTTTCGTTGTTATATTCAAATAATAGCGTATTTTTGCTATTTCATATTGTTTGTAGCTGCATTACATTTGCATATTCATTTATTACATGGTGCAAATATATACTAATGCTATGTAACTACAAAATAATACATAGTATATCTATGCACGTTTAACTTTATTTATACTTCTGAAAATTTTAAAAAATGGAAACTACAGTGAAACAAAGACTTATAATTTTTTTGGCCTATAAGAAAATAGGCCAAAAAACGTTTGCTTTGTCATGTAATTTATCAGGAGGCTTTGTAAATAGTATAAGAAGCTCAATTCAACCAAAAACTATGCATGCAATTGCCATGCAATATCCGGACTTAAATTCCGGTTGGTTATTGACTGGTGAGGGTGAAATGCTTAAAGAAAAATTAACCGATAATTTATTAATAAGTGAACCTAAATTAAACTATGAAAAAAAAGGTGTTCCGTATTACGATGTTGACTTTATAGGAGGGTATGATATGGTAATAAATGACAAGACAACAACTCCATCTTATTATATAGATTTTCAACAATATAATAAAGCTGATCACTGGGTAAATATAACCGGTCATTCAATGGAACCACTGATCTCACATGGTGACATGATAGCTATCAGAGAGCTTCAGGATTGGAATACATACTTGTTATCCGGTGAAATATATGTTGTGGTTACGGATGAGTATAGAACCGTTAAGAAGGTGCGAAAATCAGGAAAGGGAGATGATTACATCAGACTTGTACCCCTTAACTTGGAATTTGATGAACAGGATATTCCGAAATCAATTATAAGAAAGGTATTCCAGGTTCTTGGAACGGCAAAGAAGATATTCTAATGTATAAGCCCTCAAAATTAAACTGGATCCCGGATAGGTTATTTAAAATACTTATTGCAGTATTAGCAATTGGGGCGATAATCAGATTAATATACGAATTAATTAAACTAATGATATAGACCTATGTCAGATAATATCGAGAATTTAAAAATCATTGCTCTTCAGAAAAAACTAATTGAAGATCAAAATAGTGAAATATCAGTTCTCGAGCAAGAAGTTGCACTTCTAAATTTCGAGTTAAATTCCGTACATGCACCAGTACATAAAGTACATGAATACTCAGCATCTATATAAAAATTAGTTATTGATAATCAATCAATTAAAAATTGAAAAATACGCTTTGTGAAGTCTCATCCTGCGTACTTTTACATATTTAGGTCTGATTATCAATGCATAAATAAAAAAAGTACATAAAACAGTACATAATTATTATGATTAATCGGAATTATACCACACCTAAATTAAACAATTGCAAGGGCGATCTATCTAAATCCTGGTATATCTATTTTGTTTTCGAATACGAAGGAGAAAAGAAACAATTTCGAGTTAAAGATGGGATTAATTTTCTTAAGACAAAAAAAGAGCGAGAAGAATTTGCCTCCGTCTTAATTAATATATACGTCTTACGACTAAAAGAGGGATGGAACCCATTCACCAAAGAAATAAAGGAAGAAATACCTGATATTACCATCTCTCAGGCTCTTGATGATATACTATCAGTAAAGAAGAGCTATATAACCCCCCGGTCCTATAAGACCTATAAGGATGAAATAAACCTTTTCAAGAAATGGCTTGTAATTGCCAAATTCGATAAACTATTTGTTCACAATTTTACTAATAAGCAGGCCCGGGGGTACTTCGATTGGCTACTTAAAGTAAAAAAATATTGTGGTAAAACTCACAACGGTCATTTAAGTATTCTCAGCACTTTTTTTAATTCTTTTGTTGAACGTCAGCTTATAACTGAAAGCCCTATAAAAGGAATTAAGAAAGTCAGACAGGATACTGGGAAAAACATTACTTACTCACCGGTAGAAGAACAGAAGTTCATTAAATACACTTATACAAATGATAAACCATTTTACTACGCAACCCGTTTTGTTAAATATGGGTTCTTTCGTCGTACAGAATTAGGGTTACTTCAAATTAAACATATCAAATGGGAAAATAAAACCATTGTTATTCCTTCAGAGAACTCAAAGGGGAGGGATCAAAACAGCGTTACAATTCCGGAGTCGTTGGAAAAGATTATTATTGAAATGAATATACTTGAGTTGGATCCGGAACTTTATATTTTTGGCGAATATTTTAAACCAAATACGGAACCTATTAAAATGATCGAGTATTTTTCTAAAACTCAACGAGAAATTAATAAACTTATCGAAGTTCCATCAAAAGGATTCTATGCGTGGAAGCATACGGGCTGTATAGAACTTTATAATATTGTAAAAGATCCTTATGTTATTATGAGGCAATGTAGACATTCAAATATTAAAGATACAATGACATATTTACGATCATTGGGTTGTGGAGTAAATGAAGAAGTTAGGAGATGGTAAAAAAATAATTTAAAAATAATTGCGTGAATGTTTGGTGAATAAAAAATAACCTCTATCTTTGCAAAATCAAATGCGAGTTATATTTCTTAGAAATAAGAGGTGTAACTCGCTTTTTGCGTTATATCTACCTCTGTTTTTCTACATAACACCCTCACACTAAGCCGGGAATCATAATAATGATTCCATGAAAGCGACTAAAATTCTTAAATTACATTCACTTATAGGACAAAATAACCACCTCAATTTTACAGAACGTCAAAACCGATGCTCTGTCATTCTTATGTCAAAAAATTAATATGAATACACGACTATTAATCAGAGCTCTTTGTAGATATCGAAAGAGCAAACAAGAAGCTTTAAAAATTAACATAAAGCACGGAAGAACTGATTTATCTGATAAAAATATACGTCAGATTTTAGAGATAGACACTTCTATTGATGAGTTGGAAAATCAGCTAATCGAAGAAAGATTAAATTAATATGAATCTAAACTTTAATAATCCAATTTCTATCACGGGTACCCGGTTAACTCCATTACCAAAACAAAACATTTCAGCAGTCAATTACAATAAGAAATTTACTTTATGGTTAATCGAAAATGCAAAATTAGAGTGTAAAGGTAAGGATCATTTGACGCTTTTACTCAGCTTTATAAAGCCGAATAAGCGTGGTGAAATTACAGTTTTTGATAAAGACAATTTAAACATGGTCCTATTTGGATCAGTAAACATTAAAATAGATTATGAAAATATGTAGTAGTTGTGGAGAACCAAAAGCGGACTCCGAATTTATAAGAAGATGTGGTCGATGTAAACATTGTCTATACCTTGAAAATCTAGCCTGGAGAGAAAAGAACAAAGATAAGGTGAGCAAATTTAATGCTTCTCGTTATAAAACCAATCACTCCGTAACAATCAATAAAATTTCAAAGATACCGGTTAAAGAAAAACCGATCAAAGAAATAAAAGTGAAAATTATAAAACCTGAACGCCCAAAATCTAAAAAGGTGACCATGGTACGAGTTCATTCAACAGAGAATAGGAGCGTAAAGCTCGTAAATAACCATTGGGAAAAACAGTTACTTGAAATTAAGAACAGGGTAAAAGTTTGGGAGGATCAGCAATAATGAGACAAATATCAGTAAAACAAGCTTCAAAAAATTATACGCTTGCAAAAATAAAAAAAAGATTAATAGCAAAGAACGGATGTACATGCGTGATATGTCAGAGACGCGGAGAAGACTTAATGCATTTATTACCTAAAAGTATTTACCCTGAATACTATTTAAAGCCTGAAAATTTAGTTATTGGCTGTCGATCATGTCATAATCAGTTTGACGATCAACAGAACTTTAGAAAGCTTCAAATTGACCTTTATGAGCAGGTGTGCACGTTTGATGTACTTAACGCTTCCCGATATTTTGGATTTAATAACTAACAATTAAAAATAAACACAATGAAAATTACAGTTTCTAAAAATGAGCTACTAAAAAAGCTCCTGATGGTTAGAAAAATCATCACAACGAGTAAAACAACTCCTGATCTTGAATTTTTCAAGTTTGATTGTGGTGAGCATCTCAGAGTAACCGGTTCGGATATCAATGGATCAATTACTGCTTCGATAGATTGCAAAATTGAGAACCTTGAACTATTCACACTTCTTATCGATGCAAAGATCATGATTGATGCATTAAAAGAATTATCTGAACAACCGATCGAAATTGATGTAAAAGGTTCTAAGGTGACTGTAATCTACCATAACGGTACATTTGAACTCATTGGAGGTAATGCGAACTCTTATCCTGTTGTTACCATTCCTGAAGATGCTTTTCCTATCGTAATCGAAAAACAAAAGTTAATCGATGGAATTAAATCAGTCTCTTTATTCACGGCTACCGATGAACTTCGCCCGGTTATGTCAGGAGTAAACATTCAATCAAAAGATGGTGTCCTTACTTTTGTTGCCACCGATGCAACGAAATTAGGAATCCATGAATACGAATCGGATTATCCGGATTTCAGTTCAATTATTCCTAAAAAAACTGCTAAACTGATTTGCGATCTGATTTCTGAAATGAAAGAAGATACACTCACCCTCACCATTTCCTCTAAAAATATTTCTCTAAACACCGGTGTATACTCCCTTATTTATAGACTCATTGAGGGTCGTTATCCTAACTTTAGAGGCGTAATACCTCAGAATAATCCTATCGAGTTACAAACGAATCGAAGTGATTTAATGGGATGTATTCGCCGTATATCGGTATTCTCAAACAAAAATACATCACTTATAAAACTTGATCTAAGTTCTGACAGTTTGAAAATCAATTCTCAGGATATCGATTTTAGTTTGGCAGCTGAAGAACTATTGAAAGTAGATTATTCCGGAGATCCACTGACTATCGGGTTTAGTGGAACTGCGCTTCTCGAGGTGCTTGGATCAATTAGCTCCGAGGAATGTTTACTCACGTTCTCAACACCTGGAAAGGCGGCTCTAGTCACTCCTATGGGAGTTGAAGGAATTACTTTACTTATTATGCCAACTCTCGTAAATAACTAAAATTATGTCAAAAGCAACTAACCCTTTTAAAAATACTATTAAATTATTTCTTGAAAATAAAGCGCAAACAGACACCCTGTTTGCGCCAAAATTCAAGAATACCGCAAAGAATATTGAAGATTGCGTAACATATATCCTCAATACCGTACAGAAAAGTGGAAATAACGGATTTACAGACGATGAAATCTTTGGAATGGCAATTCATTACTATGACGAGGAATCAATCGAAGTAGGAAAGCCGGTTAACTGTAAGGTAGTAGTTAATCACTCAGTGGCTAATGAAGAAAAAGAGTCGAGGAATGAAGAAATTAAATCCATTAAAAAGAAAATGGGTAAAAAAGACTCAGGAATAATCAAGTTAAGTTTATTTGACGATGAAAGCGAAGACTAAACTCCAGGTTGAGGTTATGAGCCTCACTAAACAATTACCTTATATCGAGGATAAAGTCCTTTCATGGGCCAAGGTTGAATGTTTGAAGCACATAGGTTATGCAACCAAGAACCGAGTTATTTGCATGGATTGCGGACAAAAATTCTCTACTGAATTAGTGAGTCGCAATAAGGCCGTTTGTCCTTATTGCAAAACAAAACTAGTTATTGAACAATCTAAATGCAGAACCAATAAGCAGGATATCTATGTAGCCTACGCACAAGTTTGCGGTGAATTTCAGGTTATAAGGAATTTTGAACTTATTTCATATCATAAATCTGATAATCAGGTCTATTATTATTTTATCGAAGTACTTCAACATTGGATCAAGTCAGATAAAAAACGTGAAGTAGTTGCACTGAACCATACGCAAAATGGATACATTGATTCCTGGAATGGAACTATGGAAATAAGAAAGAATTATCGTAATAATTACTATTACAATGCGGACAAATACGATATCTATCCTGTAAAACTTCATCCGAGTTCGAAATTCAAACCGGAATATGTCAAATATGGTATTGATAGAAATTTAAGTGGAATAACTTCACTGGAAGCTATCAGTTATATTTCTAAAAATCCAAAGTGCGAAACTCTTTTAAAAGCTAAACAGTATTCTTTACTCTCGTTATCTCTTGACAGAAGTTTTACAACAACTAAAACAAATACTTATTGGGACTCAATTAAAATTTGCATGAGAAACAAGTATATAGTTAAGGATGCTAATATATGGTTCGATTACCTGGATTTGCTCAAGTACTTTAAAAAAGATCTTAATAACGCTTATTATGTTTGTCCAAAAGACCTGAATAAACAACATGATATTTATGTCAAGCGCAAAGGTAAGATCATGGATTTCGAACGAATGCAGCGTGATTACCTGTCACTACTAAAATATTATGGTAAACCGGCTGGTAAAGACTTTATTTATCCAAGAAATTTAAAGGCGGAATATAAGATTTTAAACGACAGGAAAAAACTTGAAGGACTAGAAAAAAAGAAAAAGGAATTATCGAAATTGGATATCAAATATAAGAAATTTATTGAAAAGTTTTTGAATATCGAAATGCTCGATAAGGAAATTGAAATTAGTCCTTTGAAATCAGTCGAAGAATTTTACACAGAAGGCTTAACAATGAATCATTGCGTATATACCAATTCATATTATGAAAAACCAGAATCGCTCATTTTAAGTGCTCATATCAAAAACGAACCTATTGAAACCGTAGAAGTATCGCTAAAGAGCTTTAAAGTTGTACAGAGCCGTGGAAAGTTCAATAAAGATACTAAATATCACGATCGGATTATAAAGCTTGTAAATCGTAATATAAGTAAAATTAAAAAACTTCAAATCGCTTAACAATGGATGATTTAAGCGGTCCTCAAAGAGTGGGTGATGTAATACTCACTTTATATCCTGAATTAAAAAATAAAAAGAAATTTAATACTCTAAAATAAACAAAATGGTAACAACGATTTTAAGATTTGAAGACGACGTGGATTATTTAGAAATAAAAAAATCAGAAAATGGTATTGAAATAGGAACTGGTTCTCTTGATGATTTTCAAGCTTGGTCGTCAGTGGAATTAAATCCTGACCAAATAAAAGATTTGATTCTATTTTTGAAAAAAGAACTTGATAACTTAGATAAATAATAATGGCTCTAAGAGATCAACCATATTTACCTTTATTTATTCAGGACTTTCTAACCGATGAAAAACTTGCTGAATGTTCAGCGAGTGCTACCGGCGTTTATATCCGGCTTATGTGTTTAATGCATAAGTCGGATGATTACGGTAAAATTTTGCTTAAGCAAAAATATAAAAAGAGTAATAATCCGGTAATGAATTTTGCTTCACAAATTGCAAAACAAATGCCTTACGATTTCCAAACTGTGACTAACGCACTTGTGGAATTATTAGATGAAAAAGTTCTAATAATGGAGGGTGAAGTTATAATCCAAAAGAGAATGGTTAAAGACAATGCATTAAGTGAAAAACGATCTTCAGCAGGTAAAAAAGGAGGAGATAAAACTCTTGGTAAACATGAAAATTTTGCTCAAGCAAATGCTCAAGCAAAAGTGCAAGCAAACTCTGAATATGAATATGAAGATGAAAGTATTATTAAAAGTAAAGAAAGTAATAGTATTGCGGAAAATTTAATTTTTCAACAATATCAAGTAATTCCAATTGATAAATTACTCGATTGTATGCTATCAGATGATCAATGGGTACAGGATATTGCAAGAATTCATCATCTATCAACGGATTACGACAAAGCAATTAAATATTCTAAAGAGTGGATTTCTTTGTATGTTGATAAATTAAGAGGCGATAACGTAAAAGAAAAGCCTATAAATGAGTGTTTTGGACATTGTTCCAATTGGATTAAACAAGAAAAAAATAGACAAAACAATGGAAAACAACAACAGGAAAAAACGAACGTCTTCGTCGCCTAGCCCGGTATCGGCAAATGAATTTGGTAAACTTCCACCTCAAGCAACGGAATTAGAGGAATTGATATTAGGCGCTGTAATGCTTGAAAAAGAAGCTATAGAACGAATTGAGTTAGTTCCGGATGATTTCTATAGAGTTGCTCACCAAAAGATATATTCAGCCGTGTTGAGGCTTAAAAACAGCCATAATCCGGTTGATATGTTCACGGTAACCGACGAACTTCGTAAATCAGGTGAAATTGACGAGGTGGGAGGTCCATATTTCATTTCAATTCTTACATCAAAAGTAAGTTCTGCAGCACATATCGAATTTCATGCACAGATTGTGAAACAGAAATCAATTGCCAGGAACTTAATTCACATGGCTTCTGAAATTCAGAGCATGGCATACGATGACAAGGTTGATGTTTCGGATGTGATTGAGTATACAGAACAGGCGTTTTCTGATATAAGTACATTTAGTCAGGATTCTGATTATTCGGATATGCCGGAATCAATACAGGAAACGATAGAGTATTTACAAGAACAGCAACGGAAAAGAGAAGCCGGTGAAAATGTTGGTATTCCAACAGGATTAGATGCTCTTGATAGGTCGCTAAATGGTGGATGGTCAGCTCCGGATCTGATCATAATAGGAGGAAGACCCTCGATGGGAAAGACGCAATTTGCTGTAAGTTTTGCTAAGGCAGCCGGTGCTTCAGGTAACGATACCCTTTTTCTATCGCTTGAAATGACTAAAAAGCAACTTATCATGCGAATGATTAACGAGCAGGACGGTATTTCATTCTATAACATGAAAAACGGGCAGCTTTCAAAAGAAGAATGGAGTCTAATCGAAAATAAAATAGCTGAATTAGAGAGATTGAATATAAAAATTGCGGATAGTGTGAAGTCCAGGTACTTACATAATATTAAATCCAATGCCCGTAAACTTCATAGACAAGGAAAATTAAAGTTAATGATTATCGATTACCTGCAGTATATCAAAACAAATTTAAAGTTTGGTACCCGGGACTTGGAAATAGGATTTATCACAAGTGAGTTAAAGGCTCTAGGAAAGGAATTGAATATTCCTATCATTTTACTCGCTCAGCTGAACAGACCACCAAAGGGACAACATATTCAAAAACCTGAACTTTCGGACCTTCGTGAATCCGGAAATATTGAACAGGATGCGGATATCGTCATTTTTCCACACCGGCCAAGTTATTACGAAGAAAATGCAATTGATGATCAAAATCGATCCTGGACTAATCGCGGAATACTTTATATGGGAAAAAACAGAGAGGGAATGAAAAATGAAAAAGTATTATTCCAACACGATGATCGATTTAAGAAAATATGGGATGATGGAATTACTCCTTATTTTAATAATCCCGTAACAGCTGGATTTGAAAATATCGTGAGCAAGCTTAATGATGATGAACCCTTTTAATATGAGCACCGAAATAAATAATTACATAACAAAAAGATATCTTAAATGGCTTGATTATGCAAAGTATCATTGTTCTCTTGCCGGGATTGTAGATGAAAGCGAGGATGTACTCAATGAAGTTATTCTTTCTTTATTGCAAAAGGAAGAAGAGGTGCTTATGAACTTATTAAATTCAAAATCCGGGCAATATACAGAATTAGATTACTACGTGCTACGAATGATTAAACTAAATGCAAGTTCACCCACTTCACCTTATCAGAGTAAATACAAACCTATTCCCTCAGATACTAACGTGGATTATTCAACGCTTGAAATCGAAGATCAGGGGAACGATGATCCGGACCGATCGGGATATATTTTGGAACGTATGCACGAGATCCGTTCAACAATTGAAGAACTAGGATTCAGCGAAAAAGCAATGCAAGTATTTGAATTCAGGTTCTTCAATGATGGTGTTTTCAAAGAGTGGGACGGGGATGAAAGTACAAAAGAACTTTACGATCTTTACTCCAGGATTATCAAAGTACTTAGAAAAAAAATAAAAGGAGAATTAATATTTTAAAAGCTATGAAGCCATTAATCACAACGAAAATTATTAAAGATAACGGGGATATTCATACGCTTGAGCTATTTTCATATAAAAGTGCATTTGTATTACACAAACACCTGATAACCTCAGATGATAAGAAAGCAGAATTATTTCAAAAAATGAGAAAGTTCTGGGGAAAATGGTATTGTAAACAGGAAATAGTAATTTCAAAAGAGGAATACCGGGCTATCGTTGGATTTTATGAGAGTAAAAAATGTAAAACATATAAAAACAATTAAGATATGAACAAACAACAATTTATGGCAATGAGTTTGCGTTATGGGTTAAAAGTAATTCAAAAGGATTTAATTGGAACTTTATTTTCAATTGATATAGAAGAAAATTCAATTGGAGTTAGATTTAATGAAAAGGAATGCAGCTTCCACAGTATATCAAATAACTTTTGTAAACCTATCCTTCACCCACTTTCTGACCTCACAAAAGAGATTGAGCATGACGGGGAAAAGTTTGTACCGATGGACTCAATTAAAAAAGAATTTGGAGACTTAAAGTTAACTATTGATAACAACAAGGATTTAAGAGTGTCAATAGCTCCTTTTGCATATTTAGATTTAGAAGTTATTCCATTTATTCAAAAACTTATTTCTTGACATTTTGACATTGCCGGATTAATCGAAAAAGGAGAAGCAATTGACGTTAATACTTTAGAAACAAACCCATACTTATGAAAACAAAATTATATAGGATAATTGCTGAGGAATATAATATATTTTGGTCTAAAAAATCACAAGAGTGGGTAATGTCAAAGAAATACGAAATTCGTGCTTCAGATGTATTGTTTCGACATCCTAATCTTGCATGGATTTTAGCAAGGGTGTTTGAGGGTATATTTAGCTACAAAAAAGCTAAACGATTAGGTAATAGGTTTTGGGAACGAACCAAATGCAAATCAAGCAGACGAATACACAGGAGTAAAGCTCTTTGTCGATTTTAAGAATAACAAATGATTATAATTAATTAAAAGGGAGCAGAAATGTTCCCTTTTCTTATATTTTAAAGGTAATTGAATCAGGTTTATACACGTATGGAAAATACCGAGGTAGTTGTAGAAGAGAAGAGGCTCACAGCAAAACAAGAGCTATTTTGTTATGAGTATTGCATTGATTATAACGCTACTAGAGCAGCCATAAAGGCTGGGTATAGTGAAAAGAGTGCAACGTCAGCGGCTAGTAGGATGTTAACATTTGTCAATATTAAAGCCGAAATAACCCGATTAAAGGCGAATTTATCCGAAACATCCGGTATTTCTGCGCTGCGAGTATTGAACGAACATGCAAAGATTGCCTTTTCGAGTGCTTCAGATCTTCGTGACGGATGGATAACCCTTAAACAGTTTGATAGCCTATCAGAAGAACAAAAGTCCTGCATACAAGAGATATCAACTAAAAAAGAGAGTAGAGTTCAAAAACGAATGAATCCCGGAGATGATGATATCGTTGTCGAAGAGGAATGGGTGAAGATTAAACTCTACGATAAGCAGAAATCACTTGATAGTATCAGTAAAATGCTTGGTTATGATGCCCCACAAAAGATTGAGGTAGGATTATCTGAAGGTTTGGAGCTTGAAATAGGTTTTAGAACTAAAAAACAATAGCATTTTGATAGTAAAATGATAGGTATTTACCAACATTATTAAAAACTCTCTCTGGGAGAATAAAAACAAACGAACAAAAATAGCTGAAAATACTGTCATAATGTCAAAACAAAAAATTAAATTCAGCTACAAACTTTTTAATCCAAACTTTTGGCATGTTCTTGACTCATTTTTAAATACTGCATTACGTTTTATTTTCCTGGTCGGTGGATCCAGTAGTTCAAAAACATATTCGGTTGTCCAGGCTATTATCTTCTCAGCACTCAAAGGAAGAGAAGACACAATCATATTCCGTAAGGTAGGAGCTAGTATAGAAAATTCGATCTATAAGGATTTTAAAACAGTAATCAGAGATTGGAACCTGAATCATTTATTTGAATTCAAAAGAAATAAGATTGTATGCATTGCTAATGGGTCTGAGATCGATTTTGCGGGACTCGATGATAGTGAAAAGATAAAAGGTATTACCGGATACAAGCGTGTTGTTCTTGAAGAGGTAAGTGAGTTTGAGCTTTCCGATTGGAAACAGATTAAAAAGCGACTTCGTGGAATGTCTGGCCAACAGATCATCGCCCTACTAAATCCTATTTCTGAACTTCACTGGGTGAAAACCGAGGTATTAGATAAAGAGGTTCTACTTAATGCACAAACTTATCTTGATTGCGTGTACGATGATCAGGGTAACATTCTGCCTCCGGAGTACTCGCAAGTAAAAGAGAAGTGGTATAACGAAAGCAAAACGGTTTTCAATCCACAAACGGGAGAATATGAGACTAACCCACCTGATACGGTTGTCATAAAGTCAACATATTTAAATAACTTTTGGATTGTCAGTTCTCCTGATGGTTTATACGGTTTTTATGACCGGCAAGTAGTAGCTGATTTCGACAGGGATAAGACGAATGATCCGGATTATTACGAGATATACGCTTTAGGAAATTGGGGATCTATTAAAACAGGTGGTGAGTTTTGGAAGAAGTTCAATATAGGCAAACATACCGGTAAGACAGTCACGGATTGTGCTCCTGTGCATCTTACGATCGATAATAACGTATTGCCCTATATTTCGGTTGCAGTGTGGCAAATCGAAGAACATGCAGAATTCGAGGTAACAAAGTATTTAGCTAAACAAATCGGAGAAGTGCCGGCCCGCGATCCTTACAATACCGTAACCAGTGCTTCAAAACTTACAGCAAAATATCTTAAAGATATCGGTCACACTGATAAGGTTTTTATATACGGCGACCAGACAACAACAGCTAATAATACGATTGATGAAGAAAAGCGGTCATTCTTCGATAAGTATTGCCAGGGAATTGAAGAAGCCGGGTTTATAATTGAGAAACGCATGCCCTCTGTTAATCCTTCTGTAGCGCTATCCGGTGAGTTTGTGAATGAAATCTATGCTGACAACATTCCGACTCTTGAGATCGTGATAGATGAATGTTGTAAGGTATCTGTCAAGGATTACATGATTACTAAACAGGATGCAAACGGTGGGATTCTGAAGAAAAGAATTAGAGATAAGCGAACCGGGCAAACTTATGAAGAATCCGGCCACTATTCAGACACAAAAAGATACTTCCTATGTGAGGTGTTTAAAGATAAATATACAGACTTTTCACTCAGGCGTAACCGTTCCAATTTTAAAGATGATCAAATGAAGTTTTATACTGATATCGATTTTAAAGATGCTCTAATTAACGTCCGGATTGTTCCGGATGTGAATGGGGTGTTTAGTTTAGTAGTTTCTAAACTGATCGAAGACCGGGTTTATATTACTGATGTGATTTTCAATAAGGATGCCGGGGATAGCTTTAATCGGTCTGTTGAACTCATTAAGCAATCAGATCCTGAAGAAGTAACTTTTGAATCAATCCCAGTATGGTATGAATACGGGCGAAATATCCGAACCGAATGTGATAGTAGTTCAATCAGAATACTTACCGAACCAACGAAGAAAGAAAGTCGAATACTCGTTATGTCAGGATTTATTAAAAGCAATTTATATTTTAAAAAAGATTACGACTCTGATCCGGAATATACGGCCTTTATTGAGAATTTACTCGATAATTACAAAGGAATAAGCATTGAGGCTTCAAATATCCTATCAGGAGTTGCAGAGTATTTTAAAAAACAAATTGAATGATAACAGGGACTTCACGCGGTTGGTCAATTGTATTTGAAAATGATTGCTGGCTATGGTCAGATAATAAAGAACCAATAACTATTGAAAGACCATGCAAACGCTGTGGGCGCATACCTACTAAAGAGGGTTATGATGCATGTATGGGATTTGTTAATGGTGCAACGTCCGCCTGTTGTGGTCATGGAGTAAGTGAAAAAATAATTGTAATGAACGTATGATTCAACTTAAATATATTCGATGTCCTAACTGTAGTCGCGTTAATGGTGCGATGTCAGAAAGCAAAGGAGTTCAGCAATTCATTTGTAAGGATTCCAGGTGCCGGCATGAATTCTATGTAGTCGATGGAGTGGTTGACAAGTCGTTTGATAAATCATCGGTAAAATTGATTTGATACTTATATTTTAATTTAAAGTTGCCTTTTTAGCTCAGTTGGTAGAGCGATTGCCTTGTAAGCAATAGGTCGTACGTTCGAATCGTACCGGAGGCTCAAAACCAAAAGAAAAGGGGATTTTGAAAGTAGTTGAAATTTATTGGTATCTGATCAATACCTTTGAATTAATATTATTTTTTGTAAAGCTAACAAAATAGGAATCCCCGCCGAACTACTGCCAACATGCAGACGAACTGTAATAAAAGAGCTTTAAACAAGCCGAAACGGACTAATTATCTGTTTCGGCTTTTTAATTTATACTATGAGCATAATTAAAGATTTACAACTAAGTATTGCAAAGAAGTGGATGGGATCTGCCACCATTACCCGCGATAATACGGGTAAGGTAACCGGTGCAACAAATGGGTATAAATCGACCATGTACGATGTAGACCGGTACCTGGCTGCATTTAATTCTATTTACGCTGCGAAGAACTTTATTACTTTATTTCATAGTATTTCAGAACTTCAATTTCCGGTTGTAGAGATTGCTAAACGAGTGCTAAAGGCTGAATTCAGGTTGAAATCATATGATACAGATTCAATTATATGGGATAACAAACAGATCAATAAATTTTTGACTCAACCTAACGAGTTACAAGGATTCAAGGACTTTATTACTCAGCTGATCATCTATCTTCTTATCGTTGGAGATGCACATATATATTCTGCCGTTCCAAGTACACTTGCTTCATGGGAGAGATGGAAAGCTTGTGATAACTACTATGTGTTACCTTCTGACTGCATAGAGCCTCAATATCCTTTCGACGTAAAGCTTTTCGCAAATACTCCGAAAGATCAAATAATAAAATCCTATAAGCTTATTTCAGGAATGGGTAACCGGGACTTCGAACCAAATAACGTACTTCATTTCAAAGAAACAAATCTGCTGTTTGATCATTGGTACTTAAGGGGTCGTAGTAAGCTCACGGCGCTTGAATATCCTCTTAGTAACTTATGTGCAGTATATGAGGCTCGAAATGTGATTTACGTCAAACGTGGGGCTCTTGGTGCGATTGTGAGCAATAAGACCGATAACGCGGGAACTGTTGCTCTGTCCAAAAAAGAAAAGGAAAGTTTACAGAAAAACTTTAATGAGAATTACGGTCTTGAAAAAGAAAAAGGGCAATTTGTTTTATCAGATGTTCCTGTGAGTTTCGTCAAGTTTGGTATGTCAATTACCGAGCTCGAACCTTTCGATGAAACGTTGGCCGATGCCGTTGCCATTGCCGGTGCTTTTGGAATGCCGGCAATATTAATCCCTAGAAAGGATATGAGCACTTACGCGAATATGGACACTGCTGAGAAGAGTTTCTACACAAATACGGTAATTCCACTGACTGAAAAGATACTCGAACAAATCAACCGTTTTTTAGGACTCAATCAAGGCCCGGGAGGAATGTATATCGATGCTGATTTCTCAAAGGTCGAAGTACTTCAGGACAATAAGAAAGATGAAGCCACTACAGATAATCTGAAGACCACTACGGCACTTTTAAAGTATAACCAAGGACTTATTACATTTAATATGATGTTAGTTCAATGTGGAGAGGAAAAACTCACTACCGGAGGAGACTATTATATCTGGGCTGATCCGAACATTTCTAAAATTCCCGCAATGAATGTAAATCTTCATAGCGGTACACAACCGAATAATAACTCTCAAAATACAACTCAAAATGCTAATTAAGGAACGTAATAAGAAAGGCAATCAGTGGCGAACAAAAGTAGCTAACGTTGATGAAAACGGGGTTGTAGTAATCGCCGTTAACGCATTTGGTAATAAGGATTCAGATGGTGATATTTCTATGCCTGGATCATTTACTAAGACGCTTAATGAGAATTTTGATCGTTGTAAATGGTTTTTAAATCACAACAAGGCTCAACTGTTAGGTGTACCATTGTTCGGAGAAGAGACTCCTGAATATCTTCAAATGACTTCTAAATTTAATATGAAGAAACAGTTGTCGCTTGATATCTATTACGATTACCAACTCTATGCAGAAAATAATAAAACACTCGAGCACTCGATCGGGGTTGATATCATGCAACGAAATCCTGCAAATTTAGCCGAGGTAACAGAATATAAGATGTGGGAATACTCAACACTTACCAATTGGGGTGCAAACGAAAATACACCTCTTATCTCTCTTAAGGATATGGGAGGGATGTCCGTGGATCAAATGCAGGAACAACTTGAATTCATAACTAAGTCGATTAAGCTTCCATATTCGGATGAACGCCTTGCTAAGATTGAGAAATCAATCAGTACTCTTACTAAGATCATAACCAAAGACCTAACAGACGGTTCTTGTATGGTTTGTTGCCCTACCTGTGGAGAAACATTCGATTACAATGACTGTGATGAATCCACTTTCGAACAACAGGTAATGGAGGCTGCCAATCAGTACGCACGTTGGATGATTGACGGTATCGTTTATATCGAAATGCAGAAATTAAAACCTGAATTTCAGGTCCAGGTTGAAGCGATCATCAACTCTCAAAAATCACTTTCAAAAGGTCTTACCGAAAAGGAAATGACCACAAAAGGCATTGAGAACTTTACCAATTACGTGCGCTGTAACAAATGCTATTCACGAGTTTATAAATGCAATGCCATTGAGCCGGCTCCGTCCACTCAGGAAGCATGTGATAATACTCCTATTGAGAAGGCCGGTTTGTCCACCTTCAGTTTCAAAACACTAGGAGGTTTAATTATCAAATAAATTAAATACCGATTTATATTTTAAATCGAAAGAGCTTTTAACAGGCCGAAATAAGGATTCAGATCTTTATTCCGGCTTTTTATTTAACCCATTTATCAAATTAAAAAATGAAAAAGAATTTAAGAAATCAGGACAGTATTGCGGGTATAAAAGCTCGACAATCTTTTAAGTTGAAAATCTTCGGATTTTCCATTATAGCAATTATTGCTGTAATGTGTTTTGTGATTCATCCGACCGTAACATCCGTTTTGGCTGTTGCTCCTATCGCGATGATAGTAGGTGGAAACGTTAAGAAAGATTCTGAAATGAATCAGGAAGAAAAAGATGTAATGGCTACCATTGTTAGTAAAATGAATGAAGCCCTGGAGCAATTTCAAACTAAAAACAACGATCCTGAAATTCTGACCAAAGCGTTAGAAAGTATTTTAAAGGAGGTTGATGAAGGAAAAATAAATGAAAAGTCCGGGGAGTTTGCAAAGCGACTGAAAGAAATTAGTACCTGGGGTGATTCTATTAAACAAATGGCTATAAAATTAGAAACTTTAGAAACCAAGGGGCTGAATATGGAACCCGGAGAATCTCAGATTCAAAAAGCAGTCAAAGAAGTATTAGACAGCGAAAAGTTCAAAGAATTTGCTTCCGGAAGAACACGTAAAACATCTGGTAAAATAAAGATTACTACCAAGGCACTGTCTTTAGGCAGTAATTATACCGGTGGTACTACCAATATCAGTATGCAAACTGATCGTGTATCAGAAAATCCACAACCTCGTAAGATTGGTGTTCGTGATATTCTGATGACCGAAACGAGTGAAGAACCTTTTTTGACCTATCAACAGATTACCGATTTAGATCGAAATGCGGCTGCCGTATCTGAAAATGGTGTATTACCTGAAAGTGCATTCAAGGTAACTGAAATCACTGACGGAACACATAGAATTGGTACTATAATGTTTATCAGTAAACGAATGTTGAAATCAGTAAAATGGATGCAAAGTTGGTTGTCTAACCGTATCCCTGCAATGATTCGTTTGGCTGAAGATTTTCAAATTCTAAAAGGGGATGGAACCGGTGATAATATCAAAGGTATCTGGAAACTGGCTAAGAATGCAAAGGATGTTCTTGGTACTCTGATCACCGGTGCTGCAACTGCTGTATTGCATGTTACTTCGTACGATGGAGGTACAAAAACCATGATTGAATTCTTGGCTCCTCAGTCAAAAATCAATAACGGATCTTATATCACATTTGCCGGATTTACCAATGCTGCTTACAATGCGAAATTTGTTGCTAACAAGGTAAATGATCGTCAAATCGTAATTGATTGCGCTTATACTGCCGAAACCGATGCTCATGCTGCTGCTGCAACATTTGTTGCTGGTGGTGAATTTGCCGGTACTGTTGTTGCTCCAACTATTGCCGATGCTATCATGGCAGTTCAGGCTTATTTAACATACGGAGAATACACACCTAACAGTGTTTCTATCAATCCGATTGACGTATTCAAATTGCGTATGTTGAAAGATACCCAGGACCGTTATTTGGATATCATTAAATTTATAAACGGAGTTTGGTACATAGGTAATTTACCTATCACAGAAACAACTGCCGTTGTGCCGGATGAATTCTGTATGGGAGACTTCCTTATGGGTGCTTCGCTTGTTGATTTCACCTCTTTGGAGTTGGAATTCGCTGAAGACGTTAGTACCAAACGTGCCAATCAAGTGGCTGTAATCGCTCAGGAAGAAGTTATTTTCCCTGTTTATAATCCTTACGCATTCTTAGTAGGAAAATTCTCTGAAGTGATTACATTAATCACAAAAGCGTAGTATAATCTAAATAGTAGGTAATCAAATACCGATTACCTACTATTTATAAAACTAAAGCAATGAGAACAATAACCATAACCGGAGAAGACCGGCATATTGAGAATGTTGTGAAAGAGAATAGGGGAAGAGTTGATCGAGGATTCATTACTGTTTCTGAAGGTACTGAAGCGAAAGCATTAATACCGGAAAAGAAAAAAGTAAATAAACCTGCTAAAGCGAAAGCTCCTAAATCTGCAAAGAAAGAAGTTGTAAAACCGGATACAAAGGTAACTCAAACAACAGATACAAAGAATGTCAATCCTGAAAGTAAATAATAGTTTTTTCACCGGAGATGATCTGAATATACCAAATGTCAGTTCAACTGGTGTAGGAGCATCCGGAGCACTTGCTCAGGCCAATGCAGATAAACTAACTCGATTAATTGAGAAACGTGAACCTGAATTCCTGAAAAAAGTACTTGGAAACGACTTATATCTATTATTCAAAATGGGAATGACAGTTGTGGATCCTGCAACTCCTGATCCAAAATGGACAACGCTTGCAGGATATCTGGTTGATCCGGTTTTAAAAGTATCTGTTTTTGCAAATTATGTTTGGTGGAACTGGTCCAGGAGTAATGCAAGTTCTACAACCGGAAACGGCGAAGCAATATCCTCTAAGGAGAATGCAAAATCTGTTTCGCCCATTGATCATCAGGTCGGAGTATGGAATGAAATGGTTTACTCACTTACTGAACTTCGTTCTTTCGTTCAGCTTAATTCAGATATCTATCCGGGATATTTACCCGACGAGGATGTTTATACCGATCAAAATACCTTTAATTTCTAATGAAAAAGCATTTATACATAGTAGATATGTTCCGTGATGTGGTTCAAAAAGTAAATGAAGCCCTTGCTGGAGAATTTACGGACTGGAAAAACATTAATTCACTTCCTAAAAAGGATGGGATGTATCGTGTAAGCTATACAGATAAGGGGTATAAGATAATTGAGGGTCTTCAAATAAAAGACGGTGATATCATTGAATTTAAAGACGGGTATTGTCACTTGGCGAATGTGGTTAATTACAACTACGGGCATCCTATCGAGATCGCCAATACATTAATCGAACTGTCAAAGGCTACAATTACTCAAGATAAGAGATTTCCGTTATTAGCCCTGATTACTGACTTTTCAGAGAAAAAAGATTCACCCGATTACTATTGTTCTGCTTCACTATATTTCTTGATTGCAAATCTAACTGATCCGAATTTAAAGGCCGATGAACGAACTGAGGTAAATTTTAGACCGGTTCTTCACCCAATTTATGAGGAATTTATAAGGCAGATACAGCGATCAAAACATTTCATGATCCAGTATGACCAGAACATACCTCATACGCAAACAGATCGCTATTATTGGGGTCGTACAGGCACATTCGATAATACGATGTGGGGTAAATCAGGATTGTATGCAGGTGAGGGAAATATCTTAAATGATAAAGTAGATGTGATTGAGATATCGGGTTTAGAAATCAAAGTAAAAAACATTTAATAAAATAAGTAAAATGAACAAATACGTAAACTTACCGATCGCAGTGGTCGGAGGTGGAAACACCGGAAATTCTTCGTATGCAGTTGTACCCCGGCTTATTGTGGGGGCAATTCTGACATCAAAGAATAAAAAATTTACTGAAGCCGATATGCTCGACTTCCAAAAAACGCTACAGGATGCTACACTTGCATCAGGAGCTGAACGGATTTATCCGATGTTCCGGTTTAAGGAAATTGCTGATGGTTCGGGTGACGTAACGAAGAATACTTCAGGATATGGAGTAAATGAAATCGTTCGTGAAGGAAAATACGACTGGACATTTACATTTAGTCAGTCAACGGGTCTTTATAACCTTCAACAACTTCGTATGTTGAATGGTGGTCAGTATCGCGCATTCTTTATCGACGACAATGGTGTTATGATAGGAACTACTGATGATGCCGGGAACTTTATGGGTGCTTCCTTAGAATATTTCTATGCAAAACCTTGGAAAGTAAACGAAGGAACGAAACCGGCTGTTATCTCTGCTGAATTTGCTCATAGTAATATGAAGGATTTGAATGATAATATCGCAATCTATACCCCTTCTTTCGAAGTGGAAGATACGATCAAAGGATTATTGAATCTTCAACTTCACAGCATTTTAGTAGCTGCCGGAAAAGTGACTGTAGGCATTCGTACTGAAGGCGATAAAGTAGACGTGTATCCGCTTTATTCTACTGAACTTGCTGTTGTTACTTTATGGAAAGTAACAAATGTTGCTACCGGTCTTGCCGTTGTACCTACCACAGTTGCTATCAATGCCGCTAAAAGTGGTTGGGATGTGACTTTACCTGTAGGGACTTATCAGATTGGTCTTGCTTCTCCGGAAGCTCTCAGCGTTGCCACAATTGGCGGTGCTCCTGAAAATGGTTACGAAGGTGTTCCTATTACTGTTACAATAACAGCATAATGAATCATATCACTCAGAACGGGGCCAGTTTTTCACCTGGCTTCGTTAAGGGTTTCAAGAATTCAGGAGCCTTTATAAAAGCAATGGAAGGTAACATACCAGATTGGACCGGAGAAGAGCGTGATAAGCGTTTAAAATCGATTTGGAACGAAGCCAACGGGAAGTCAGAAGATCCGGTTAAAGAAGAGATTCAAGATATACAAAAAATTTAATCTGATAACAAATAAATAAAAGAGTACTTGTGTTTCGCGGGTACTCTTTTTTGATATTATGACAATATCCGAAAAACTTCAACAGGTCCGTTCAACTAAGGAAAACGTAAAGACTATCATCGCTGATTCAATTATGGATAACGAGCGTGATATCGTTTACGCGATCCAGGCTCAACTATGGGATGGACGGGATGGAACCGGAAAGGACTTAACTCCATCGTATTTAGATGATCCATATTTCCTAACCAAGAAAGCCGCTCAACAATATGCAGAATGGAAGGATAGAATCACACATAATTCAGCACGTAACTTCTATGCTCCTAATCTTTATATAAATGGGTACTTCTGGTCAACTATGAAGATTGACCGAAATAGTATGAGGATGGTAAGTAATGGATTCGGAACACCCATTATTTCAAAGTACGGTGAAAATACATTTACGTTGGATCCGAACGACAAAGATGTGGTTGATAAGATTCGAAACTCGTTAATTGGTAATTCAAAAAAATCTCTCAGTCTATGAAAATTATATCCCTACTACTTAAAAACGTAAATAAGGCCTGTGACAAGGTTTTACTCTCTGATTTTATCGAATGTACTACTTATAAGAGTTATTTCAAATTAAAGCGGTTAAAATGGCTCTACGTTCCTAAATTCATACTACAGAAAGCTTGGACAATCCTTTTTGAGGAATATTGCACGCTTTCCCGAAATTCAGGTTATGAGGCATTTTATGAAGGGATGCAAAAAGTTTATAGACTCGACGCAAAGCTGCTGGCTATTACTTGTGCTGTAAATTGCCTTTCTCAGAAATATGATAGTAGTTGTGTTGATATCCTACGGTCGTTCGGATACACCTATAGGTTCAACTGGAAAGACAAAAAAGAGTATAACCAAAATCTGAATAAGGTAATTAGTAAATGTAAATCGATCGCTATCGAACGCGATCGTGAAAAACTAAAATTCGAAGCACTGGCCAAACAAGGAAAAAATCAGGATCCCGGAGTTGATTATTTTCAAACCTCACTAATTACCCTATCTAAATACATGGGATATCGACTCAATCCTAAAGAAATTACAGTCGCTGAATTTTGCGGGATGACAACCGGTTACGAAAAAGAAATTGAACAACTTTTAAAACAGAAATCATGAGTGAATTAATTGATAAAGTCATTGACGAACAGGCAATCACTAAACAAATAACATTTTTAGACTCTCAACTTATTAAGGCCGGGACCAGTCTCGGAACATGCGCCGATGCTGCTAAAAAGTTCATGGATCAATTCGCAAACGCAAAGGGAGTAAGTGATGTCGTATCAATAATGTCCGAATATAATAAAACTTTGCTTCAGGCTCAAAAGGCACAAACAGAAATCAGTGTAGCTGAAAAAAACAGAGCAGATAAGTTACTGGTTCTTCAAAAAGTCCAGGAGTCAAATGCAAAAACTGAATTAATAAATGCACAAGCAATAGCTGCCACTCAAAAAGCACAAGAAGCAACTACCAAGGCAGAACAAACCCGGGCAGATGCCGCTGCTAAAGTTGCTGCAGCAGCTGAAAAAGAAACAAAAGCCGAACAGGAATTAATGTCCGCCAAGCAGATGATGATCAATATCCTGACAAAAGAGGGTGTTTCGGTCGATAAGATGAATATGACAAAATCACAAGCATCCACAATCAATAAGCTTGTAGCCACCGCCAATGGAGCAGAGAAGGGTTCACACGAACAGCTTGCCGCTCAATATGACTTGAATTATAAAGCATATAATAAACTTTCCGCAGTTCAAAAAGATACAACCGCCGGAAAAGCGATGTTAGCAAGTATTGGCGAACAATCGAAGGCATTAAAAGGAATGGAAGGTCCGATGGGTAACTTTACCCGGGATGTAGGTAACTATAAGAATAATATACTTAGCGCTCTTGGAGCTAATCAGGGATTTATCGGAAACCTGGCTAATATGGCAATGGGAGCAGAGAAAACAGGAACTTCATTTGCTACCGCCGGAGTTGGAGGCATTAAAGCTTTTGGTACTGCAATGTTAGAGTTATTGGCTAATCCAGTAGTTGCTATTTTAGCGGCTATTGCTGCAGCGATTATGTTAGTAAAGGCTGCCATTGAAAGTAACGGAGAAGCAACAAATAAACTCAACCAAGTATTGGCTCCATTCAAAGAATTACTCACCTTTATCATGAGCATATTCTCTCAATTGGTTACTGTCATACTTTCCGGAGTGCTTGAGTTGGAAAAGTTTGCTAATGTGATTATGTCCGTTATTCCTGGACTTGACAAATTAGCAGAAAAGAATTTACAGGCGATTGAACTTGAGAAACAAAAACAGAAATTGGCAGCTGACATGCGTGCTGACATTCTCCGGGATGCAAAAGAAGAGGTTGTAATAATGGAAAACCGTAATAAGGCACGTCAAAAGGATAAATATTCAATTGCTGATAGACTTACGTTCTTAAAAACTGCTGACGCTATGGAATTGGCACTTTCTCAGGATCATGTTGAGTTGGCTACACGTGCATTTAATCTTAAGAAACAACAAATGGAAGAAGAGGGCAGAACCTATGAAATGTTGACTAAAGATGAAAAGGATGCTTATGTTAATATGGAAGCTGAAATATACAAAGCAAAATCTGAATACTTTCAGAAAACAACACGATTAAAGAGTATGCAAGCTACTTTGGTGATGGAAGATCAGCAAGATCAAATAGCAGTAGTAGAAAGCAGTAATAAATTAAAATTAGAACAATTAAAAACAAATGCGAATTTTGATAATTTAAATTCCAAACAAAAAATTGCATTTAATAAAAAATATTCTGATCAAGATATAAAAGATCAAATGAGTTTAATTAAAGCCAAAGAAAATCTAGCCGGCGCTAATGTAGAAGATTTACAAGGTCAATACGACATTTTACTTACGCAATTAAAGCAAAATAACCAAAAGATGAGTGCAGAGATATCTTCTTATAATATTCAAATGTTGCAAAAACAAAATGATTCAAATCTTTTAAAATTTCAATCGGATCACAATTATGATACAATGACTTTTGAAGAAAAAGTAAAGTATGATAATGATTATTTTGCATGGGATCAACAGGGAAAACAAAAAGTACTTGATTTACAAAAAAAATACAATAAAATTACAAGTGATGAATACCGAATTGCAAATGAAAATTTAAAATCAGAAAAAAAGATATTCATTACTCAGCAGGCAAATACTATGATTCAACAATCTGAACTGCTATTGAGTGAACAAAAATCATATCTTGATTCTCAAGTGAAATTGGACCAGGATTATGGAAATAAAAGTGTAGGATATCAACAGGAAATTACTCGTAAATTGTTCGAAATACAAGCGGATCTTGATACCCGATTGGCTGAAGAACAATATAAAAATAATCAGATCGATATTGTCGCATTTCAAACAAAACTGAGTAATATTAAGGCTCAAAGAGCTGCGTTATTGGAGGCACAAAAAACAGGTTCAGAAAATGATGAACGAACTCGTATTATAGCATTAGAATCTGATACATCTGTAAAACGTCGTAAAATTCAGGATGATCTTTATTTATCAGGTAAAATATCATCATTAGAATATCAAACATCAATATTAAAAATAAATAAAGATGGATCAGACAATCAATTAGCAATTGAAATTTGGTTAGATAAAGAAAAACTGGCAACATTGCGTGAAGGATCAGAAGAACAAATTAAATTACAACAAAAAATTAATAATGAAGAGGAAAATCTTGAGGAGAAAAAAGCAAATAGAAAAATACATGCAGAAAAAGAACTTCAAAAGAAAATAATTGAGCTTATTAAAGCCAGCGCTTCGGCTATTCAAACAATAGGTGATGATCAGTATCAAGATAAGCTTGATAAGATTGATGCACTTAAAACAGCTAATAGTGATGCAGCAACAAAAGAAAATGATGAAATAACTAAAAAACTTAATTCAGGAATTCTATCTCAAAAAGAAGCCGATGCACAAAGTGCTGCTATCGATGCCCAAAAAACAGAAAGAGATAAACAACTAACAGCTCAAGAGAATGAAATTAAAACTAAACAGGCTATTTTTGACAAGGAATCATCAGCTTTTAATATTATTCTTTCTACAGGAGAAGCTATAATGGCGTCGGTTGCGGCGTTTCCGCTAACTGCCGGTATGCCATTTGCAGGTATTGATGCTGCTATCGGAGCGGTTGAATTAGCCGCCGTACTTGCTAAACCTCTTCCTGCATATGCTTTTGGTACATTAGACCATCCGGGAGGTCCAGCTTTAGTGGGAGAAGTAAAACCGGAAATGATACAAACTCCTGATAATAAAATAATGAAAGTTGATGTTCCTACAATTATGAGTTTACCGGCGCACACGAAGGTATTCCCTGACTATGACAAAGCGTTACAGGAAATGGCATTTAATGCTTCGATAAGATCAATGTATGATAGTGTCCCAGATATCGAAATAAGTACGTACAACGATGCAATGATGCGTAAATATATGGGTTCGTTGGTTGGTCAGACTGAGAAACAAAATAGTAAACTTGATAAATTAAATAATTTAGATAAACACCTTGGAGATATAGCCAATAATACAAGAAATTTAGAAGGCGTATTAAAAGGTTTGAAAAAAAATCCATGGTTTTCATAATTATTATTAACTTTGCCGAATAAATAAATTTAAAACTATGAAAAAAATAATTTTATTATTTCCTATTTTTATTATTATATTATCATCGTGCGGTTTAAGTAATCAACAAAAGGCAGAAAAGGAAGTAAAAAGATATTTACTTACAACATTGAAAAATCCGGATTCATATAAGTCTGTGAGTTATTCTGAAATAAAACCTTATACCCTAGATTTTAAAAATACAAAAATAGGAGAATCAATGTATGAAATGTTGAGTTCTGAAATTGAAAGCATATCTTCTTCAGGTGAATCTTTTTCAAATGATCCAACCTATATTAAAGATAAATCCGAATTTGATAAAAAAGATAAGGAATATAAAAATTCAACAGAATCAAATGGTTGGATTATAATACATAAATATAGTGGAACAAATGGAGAAGGTGCTATTATTACAGAAGTAACGACATTTTATTTAGACTCTTCATTTTATTGTGTTTACAGTAAATAAATACGATCCATTATTCCCTTTTCAAATAGCCTCTACAGAAATGTAGAGGCTATTTATATTTTAAGGGTATGGAAAACCATATTACACCACCTAAGATTCAATACATTTTACAGTATACGGATTCAAATAACGTACTGCAGAATATCGATGTTACCCCTGATTTCAGCACCTGGGATGCGTTTGAAACTGATATAGTTCGGGATGACCTATCCGGGGCTTTTATTCAGATTCAGGACGGGGGTATAACATTCACCGGTGAATCATTTGAACTTGTACGCTCTATCTATGAAACACAGGGATTCAGAGCGATTGCTAGACTCATTGTAAACCTCCGTAAAGATACATTTCCCGATTTATGGACGTACGTTCAAAAGGTATCCTTGGATCTCAATTTTGCAAAGTACGTTCGAGATAATACAACAGTGAGTTTGACCGCGAACGAGAATGGTTTAAAGGCGATGGTTAAAGCAAACGCCTCTCAGAAATATGATATACCGGTTACTGATCTAAATCCTGATACATTGGATTATGATGGGCTAGATATTAAAGAAACTCTTTCATGGTTTCCGGCACCGATAACCGGAGTGCCCGTACTTACAACTTTAACCGGATCCGTTGGAGATACGAAAACGTTTGAATTTGCGCCTGGAATACAAGCGTCAGATCAAGATGTTAATGCCAATTACCTAAACTATTTAGAACAAAAGAGTCAGGTTCTGAGCAAGGTGTATAAATCAACACCTGGTTCATGGATCACTACTGATGGCTATCAAAATTGGAACGGAACGTCGTGGGTAAATAACCTACCCATTACCGGACCTTATTTCCCTGAATTAATTCTAAGCCCAGGATATAAAGGTTACGACCTAACCATAAAAGCACATTTAACGGCTGATTTTGGCTATCCTATTCAAAACGCTTCTTTATATTGGGTGGAGGCGTGGGTTGATGCTCCTTCTCCTGGTCTTGATTTAGGATTTAATAGAATGAAGATATGTGATCTTCCAACAAGTTCAACCGGAATCGATACTATTATTGATTCTACGATCGCATGTTATCCTAACTCACAAGGTAAATATCATTATCTTACAATCGTATTCGATCGCGTTCTTGCTTCTACATCTGAAGATATAGTACTTAATAAATTCGAATTTGAAACCGGTGGATTAATTCAGGCAAGTTGGACAGCAAAAGTGAGAAATAACATAAGTATTCCGATCGTATCCGAACAGAAGTTATGCCAGGATCTGATCAATAAGATAACGGGTACAAAATATGTTTATAAGGCAGTTGTAGACGAACACTTAGAGACTATCCGTATTGCAGCAGGTGAGTCTGTGCGTAACTTCCCAAAGCAGTATGTACATACCTCGCTAAGTGACTTTGCAAATTATATGAAATCATGCTGGGGTTATGAATATGAGATAACCAATAATGAGAATCTTGTAATTAATACCTACGATTTTAAAGGGGTATGGAGTGTTTTAACTCCATATTTAAAAGATAATGCAGTCAGTTTTCAAGGATCGACCTATGCCGCAATTTCCGACGTGACAGGTGGAGACTATCCATCCGGCTCAGCAAGTTGGAAAAAGATAACAGAATACATTGTAAATGGAAATACATACACTGAATATGTAGGAGGTATAAGTATTATTCATTTTGCGCCCCGTGATAGATTCTTTGTCCCTGAAACTGTAATAACTATCCCGGAGATAAATAATATCAAGCTATCGGTCAACGAGACCTATATTTATACAGGGGTCAAGATCGGAATCGCACTCGTTCAATATCTTTCAATTAACGGAACTGATGAGTTTAGATTTTTAGAGGAATGGTCAACCGGCGTTCAAAATGTGGTTAACGTACTGGATCTTACATCACCTTATCGAACGGATAGTTACGGTTTTCAGCTTCTTAGTGAAAAACAATTTGTAAGTAATTCAACCGATGATCAATCCGACAACGGGATATTTGTACTTCACGTCAAACTAAGTGGTGATAATTACATACTAGATAGGACTGCAGTTCTTACAGGTGTGGCTAGTCCACTAACGATGTTTAATGCGATATTTTCACCTCGACAATGTTTAATTCGGAATAAAAGTCTTTTGGGTATATCCACCAGTCTACTCAAATTTACCTCAACTGCCGGACAGGCAGATATAACCATAAATGGGATAGAAGAAAAGGCGGATATTTCAATCACAGAATCATTATTTTCCCCCGATGTACTTGATATGGATGTAGGACAGATATTAGACTTACCGGCTCTTCAAAATGGGTTGGTTAGTTGTCAGTATAGAGGCGAACAATTTACAGGATATATTAAAAAACTATCTCACTTTTGGGGTTCAGATCAAAAAACAAGTTGTACGCTGTTTCTCAAGAAATTAGTATTATAATTATATTTTAAATTAAACGAGCTTTTCCAAGCCATCATCTAACCAGTGATGGCTTTTATTTTATGGGACAATTTATACACATATCAAAGTTTTCTTCACTCAATTTTGAACCTACAAACGTAAAAAGTTGGGAGGATCAAGTAAGTTATTGTCAGAAAGTATTCGTTAATGATCCAATTTTAATTCAATTTGCGGCTGATTTCGACGAAACATTCAGATATGATGTGATAAATTCCCTTGGAACGGTCATTCAAACAGGATTATTTACTATTACCGCTATAGGTGCAACTATTAATATACTCGAAAAAGAGATTACGGAACTACCTCAGGATATTTATACTCTTCGAATATACCAAACTACCCGTCAGACTCTTTTAATCGCTGAAAGCTCTCCTTTTTGCGTAACAGATCAGGTTGATAATACAACTCTCCTTGCTTATACGAATTCTTCAAATGACTTTGATACTATTTTTATAAACGGAACTACCAGAGTCTTTAATTTTCGTTTTGAGGGTGGATTTTTAAACAGTGATACAAGTTATCTGGTTGAAAGTAATTCATTCAGGAATCAATTTCAGGAGGGCAGACAACTTTATCAAAGGCCTTATAAAACTAAAAGTCTAACAATAGGCAATGCTTTTGGTGTTCCTGATTGGGTAGCAGAAAAGATAAATTTTATATTCTGTTGTTCAAATATTTACTTAAATCGTGTAAAACACTCAAGAAGCGAAAAATCAGCTCCTGAACGAACAACTATTGAAGAGGGATATCCATTTTCAAACTTCAAACTATTACTTGAGGGCGAAGCCGAATTATATACTACCGGTATGCAAATATTTGGAAATGATTGGATCGTGAAAAAATCGAATTGGAATGGTTATGGAACATGGTTAACTAACGGAATTATAAACAGAAATTAATATGATACTCAAGAGAATAATTCCAGACACGGGTTCAAACACTGATTACGATACAGGACTAAGTTCAGCTACTAAGTTGAATCAAAATGCTGCTGACATAGAAGCTGCTTTAACTGATGCTGAAATGAAATCTGACGAACTTGCACAAGGACTGGCAGATGAAATCACTGCTCGTGAACTTGCCGATACCGATCTCGATTCCCGGATGACGATGAATGAGATTGAAATCGAAAATATTGGATCGGCGATGGCTGACGGATTTGAAAATGAATCTACCACCCGCCAACAGGCAGATGCTTCAATAACTGCTCAAATAGCCACCAAGGTAACCCGTCAGCCTCTTGTATCCATTACCGGAACTATACAAGCCACAGCGGGAGGTCAATACGCATACGACCCTGCTACTAAGAAAATGAATGTGTCAGGATCTAACCTAATGTGGGGAATTCAGACTACTCCATCAAACGGGGTAATATATACCTTTAACGGCACGAACTACGTTTGGAACTCTTCTGAACTGATAGAAATAGGCACAGGAGGTGGAGGTGAAGGAATTAAAACCATTGTAGCAAATGACCTGTTATTTTTCGACACATTTTTAAATTTAGGACTTTACGAAAATTTAGGGTATCTACGAGGCACATATTCAGGAAGATTAAGGGCACCGTTTTTTGATCAACGGGTAGACACGATCGACAAGATTTATATACGATCTATCGATGTCTCAGATCCTAACGCAGCAATTCCTAATTTTAAAATATATGGTACAGCTCAAACGATTCCAACTGTACCCGAGGCTTCGGAAATGACGCTGATTCTTGGACATTTATCCTACACTATTAAAGCTGATGATCCAAATAATTGGAAAGTAAGTGCAAATACAAATGGTGGGTCGATGATATTCCCTTCATTAGGCGATGTTACAAAGTCTATGACGTTTATCATTCCTGGTACTTCTTATCCTATCCTTTTTAATGGAGTATCCATAGCCGCTGGAAATACTGTTTTCGCGATCTATACAGCGGGAGTATGGACAATAGACTCTACGATTGTAGAAATACCCGTTATTCCTAATTACTCTGATATCAGCGTTAAGAAGAAAATCGATGACGAAACCTTGCTTATATTAAAGGCAGATGGAAATTTTACTACGGCACTTCCTTCTGTACTGGCTTGCACGCAGAAAGATTTAATTTTACTGACTAATACGACAGATAAAAGTCAAATAGGGGTCTACCAACTAATTTTAAGGCATTATCCAGCGTTTGCAAATTCTACTTTGAAACTCATTGCATCTGGAATCTCTTTAAATACTATTCGTGTTGCAGGGAGTGGAACGTGGGAAAATAAGTATGACGGGTTTGATTTGGGGACAATAGCTTTTGAGAAGATTGGAGCGACAACAGAACCGATGATATACGTTCTTTCAGGAATAGACGAAGCGATTACAATAGGTAGAAAAGCAAGCGAAACAGCGAGGTTTAAACAAAGCATAGGTGCAACGGATATTTATTTAGAACAAACGGATACTTCGACTGATTACCCTAATATTATCGATATTACTAAAAATGGAGCTTCTATATTTGCAACAAAACCCCGTATTCTGGCAGGGTCTTTACACTCGGTCAATGATCATGTTTTAATAGCCGACCCTACTGTTTTCAATATAGAGGATGTAAGAACTGTTTCGGTTACTCAGATAGGAACAATTACAGGAAAAAATTTAGTATTAAGTTTAACATTAAATAAAATATAATATCATGAACCAGGCAATTAAAATTTTATGGAAATCTACTGAAAGAAATTATGAAAACGCAGTAGGTGGTATCGATTATCAAGTATTGAAATCAAATTACGCATTCCCATCATCGGAGGCGGATTTTGACCCTACTTTGGCAAATCCTCTGGAGGAAACATTAATAATGGTTGATACGACAACCGAGTCAGAACCGGAAATGAGAAGTTACAAGGCTGTAAGTTATTGTAATCCAACTAATGTTAAGGACCAATTTTTTACGAAAGTAAATCAATTTCAAACATCTACGCATTACGAATTTAAAACGGTAGATGAATTGGTAGTAGCTATTAAACAACGCGAACAAGAGGCTAATAACCGAATTTGTTTTTTAGCTGATTTTGCTAAACTTTCGATGATTAATTCACCAATCATGACAAAGGGCGCAACAGGGGTATTGACAGCTAAGGAACAGGAGGTATACGACCGTACATTGGAAGTACAGGCTATTGCAGTTGACAACGATACAAACGCAAGGCGGTTAATTGATATCGCTATTGCTAACGCTATTCCGGATGCTATACAACAGGCTTTTGATTTAAATTCAGGTTGGAAAGAAAGTGGGATAACACCGCTTGACATTCCATTCAATGAATTAATGCCTTAAGTTATGCGATTATCCTTATTACAAAATTCAAACAACCGAGAAATGCGATATAATCCATATGTAAATTCACAAAAAAAACCATCACCGGAGATTTTAAAAGATAGCAACACTGTAGCATGGTGGGATTTTACAGATGTTTCAAAAGTTGTAAAGGATTCAAATAACTTTGTTTCTTCTGTATTAGATATTAGTGGGTTAGGTAATACTCTAAATCAGACGATACAGTCATTAAAACCAATATGGGATGCTGAAGGAGTTTTGTTTGATGGAATAGATGATTCTTTGAAAGTTATTTTAAATATTCCTCAGCCTTATTCTATTTATATTCGACTAAAGAATTATAAATTCTATAATTATAATGCTGGAATATTAGCAACTGACTCAATGTCATGGTATTATTTTCCGAATGATCAAGATAGGGCTTATCAATTCGCTGGGTCAGCTAACGGGGCAAATGTACTATTTGGATTGAATACTTTTAACGCGGGGGCAATGATTTATGATGGAGCTAATTCTGAATCGATGGGTTTATCTCCGTTTCAACCAGTATCAAATACTGGAACTGCCGGAATAAATGGTACACTGGTGATTGGAAATGCCCCAGCTGGTTCAAATGCAACTAATATTAAAATTTCGCATTTGATCATTCGTAAAATACACGATACAAAACAAAATCAAACGGATATATATAATTATCTAAATGGATTAAAGTAGAGGACTTGTGAATATTGGAGTGCCTTTACAAACATAATTGATGATTTATAAAATAAATTGACTGTAAAATAAAAATGTCATGAATATACCATTACCATTAATTGTGTCAATTCTCGGATTTGTATTTTTTTTTGAAAATTATGTGGGTGGAGTCAAAGAGGGTGAAATTGCAACTTATTCAGACGAAACAGGAGAAAGCATTAAGGGATCAGGAATTTGTAACACTTGCTAATGATACTGCGAATTACTATTATAAGATTCCTGTACTTAAATTTATGCGTGTCGAATTGAATGCTCATTTTAATGTCGATTACGATCAATAACCATGATAAGAATAAATACAATAGGAATTTCTTTAGATACTGGAATTATACCTCCCGTAAGTCGTGTAAGGAGTAAAATTTACTCTATAGGACTGAACTTGGAATATGGAGTGATACCTCCTAAAAATTATTACAGAACTAAAATTTCAAGTATAGGAATCAGTTTAGAATCAGTTGAGGATAGTGAATTTAATTATCAAATAATGTAAAATAGAACATGATACAATTTATCAAAAATGTATTCTCGTCAGACAAGTCCGAAAGTGCCAAAAGATTTTTCGGTGCAATTGGGTTTATTTGTGCGATTGTATTTATTGCCATTTGGGCACATAATTTAATTGATGAATTGCTTTACGTTTCAGCGGCTCTTATTGGCTTAGGTGTTTTGGATAGATGGATTAAAAAATAGAATTAAACTACCTCGAAAGAGGATAAAAATTAAAGCGATGGACAATAGTTTTCATTTTGATAAAAAAACGCTGATTGGCTGGGCTATTATTATTTTAATTCCTATGCTTCAATCAGGCATTGGAAATAAAAATGACAAAGATAAGGCAGCTTATGAGAACTATAAACTGGATGCAATACAAGATCAAAAAATCTTAGTATTGCAACAAAACGAAGTTGTTTTATTCAATAAGATTAATTCTATTGAAACGAATACATCTGAGACACACGACAACATGATTATTTTGATGATAAAAAACGGATTAGAACCAGTATTAATTTCTAACAAAAAGAATAATAAATAATGACACGAGCCGAAAAGTTTATACCAAAAATCTTATTTGCTGAAGGCGGGGAAAAATACACCAACGATCCGAACGATTCAGGAGCCGGAACCAAGTACGGAATATCAGATGCGAGAGATGGAAAAGTAGATGGTCTTACCGATATTAATAATGACGGGAAAGGAGATGTAAAAGTCGAAAACCTAACCCGTGATCAGGCTATCGAAATTTACAAAAAACTTTATTTCGATCCCTGTAAGATCGATTTAATCAACGATGAATTTTTAGCACTTCATGTTTTTGATTTTGCTGTGAACTCCGGAGTTGGCAGATCGATTAAAACTTTACAAAAAGTTGTTGGTGTTAAAGATGATGGAATAATCGGAAACCAAACACTTGCAAAAGCGAATTCAAAATCTTATGTCGAAGAATTTAAACAAGCTCGTATTGTCTTTTACAAATCTATCGGAACGGGTAAGAATGCAAAATTTTTAAAAGGCTGGATTAACCGTGTAAATAATTTAAAGCTATGAAAAAACTTATTCTAATTGCATTCATTTTATTATGCTTTAGTTTGATAGCTCAAAATAAAGTTTATCAAACGCTCAAGACTGCAAGTGATTCGGCAGTAGTCAAGACAAACAATGAATTAAAAGTGAATCGTTTCATTAAAATGGTTAACGATGCTGATTCTGCTTTTAATTCAGTTTCAAAAGAAAAACAAGTATTTAAAAGCGAACTGAACTCCGATGAAATTTATCACCTCATTTACTTGACTCGTAAGTTAGATGAAGATAGATTACTTTATCTATTGATTAACGATTTGATAACTACACGTGAATATTTATACTTAATAAATTTGCAATTATGAAAAAAATATTATTTATCATGGTTATTCTGTTTTGTTCTTGTTCCGGAACAAAGAAACTCGAAAAATCAAACTTCAAGTCCACCGTAGACTCTGTGACCACTGTCGCCAAATCTTCCGATGAAAAACAGACGGGAACTATGAGTGATCAGTCGGTGAAGACTTCTGATAATAAAATTGAATCTTCGGAAAATAAACAAAAGGTTACCGAAACAAAAACAACGAAATTCGACGGATCAAAGCCGATTATTCCCGGTACCGGTAAGCCGCCGATTATCGAAGAAACGGTAAAAACTGAAACCGAATCAAATCAGAAAAATATTAAGATTCAGGAGGGATTGACCGAAAAACTTAATTTGCAGAAATCTTATACCAGGGAACTACAAACTAAACTGGATAGTCTGATGAAAGTAAATAGTTCACTTATAAGTAAAACAGAATCGAAAGAAATACCGGTGATGAGTTGGTGGAAGCTTATAATTATAGGAATTGTTATAGGACTTATAGGAATGTTCTTTATTCAGAAGATTCCATTTGTGGTGATTTGGGGGAAGATCAAAGCATTCTTTACTAAATAGATTTTTCTTTTTGTCATAGTGTTGTATAGGTCCCGTCTGTGAAGATAGGACCTATTTTATTTTAAAAAAGTAGCTTTTAAAAGTCTCTTAAATATCCTTAATTGCTAAAATAGTTTAAATGAAATACCAAAACATTAAATACAGTACAACGATTGTTGTATATTGAAATGAATGTATTATCTTTGAGTATTCAAGAGCAATAAAGCTGAGAACTTAAACTAAACATTATGAAAACTGTAAACGAAATTATCGAATTTATCAATGCTAATTGTCAGGCATGTTTTGCTTTTGAAAATGATGGAAATGTAAAAGTTACTTACAGAGGTAAGAAATCATCAGGGATTTTAATTGATATGGAATACAGTTCTATTGAAGTGATTGGAAATATCGGGGGTGATTGTTTAGCTCAAATTTCTGAATTTACAGGATTTACAATTGATTAATAATATAAAAAAACAACATTATGAAAACTCGAAAAACATTTTTATTTAAAGTATCTTCTCGTTTTTCCTCTCGTGAAATTTCTGCAAGAACAAAAACAGAGGCAAAAGAATTTTTCTTACAACAGGTACCAACGGCAAAAGGAGAAAAACTAACCGTTGTATGAAAGATAAAACACCCGATAAGCAGTTCAATCCCGAATTGCTTATAAACTGGGCTGAATTAAGCCGATTACTAAGCGGTGATAGATCTGTAGTAACAAGAGGCAGAATGCCTAAGATACACTTAGAATCAGTTGAAAAGCTAAAGGAGAAAATAAACGAATGGTATAAAGACTTACTTTAATTAGTAGGTCTTTTTTATTACCACTCTCTTACATCTTCGTTCACTCCACAACCTAACGCACGTAGATAGATCATAGTTGTACTTACATCAGTATGTCTGCATTGTCTCATGACCGTGTAAGGATCCTTCGTAAGTCCATACAATTCGACTACGCCGGTATGTTTCCAAGAATAGAAAGAACTACGTATATTAATCTCTAAAGTCTTGTTGATAGCCTGTTGATATTTCGTGAAATCATCTTCCCGATTCAATCTTGTAAAAGATGGTATAAATAACTTTCCGAAAATATACAGTTCTGGATCTAAATCTAATATTCCCATCTCAGAAATAAACCCCTCTAAAGTCTTAGGAATTGTTACACTGTCATTCTTACGCGATTTAGAGCTATCAGAAGGTATAAGTATCGTTTTATTAATCCAATTAATGTGTTTTACTTTTAATCCTGAAAGCTCGGACCGGCGAAGAAAGCAAAATTTAATAAACCTGGTTACGTAGAAAAAAGGCTTGTTATTTTTTAGTAAATACTTTTCGATCTTAGTTTGTTCTAAACTTGAATAGGTCGTATTTAAGCCACTTTCTTGCTTCACCTGTTTAATCCCCTTTAGTGGACTTACTTGTATTAAGTCCCGCTCCAAAAGTGCATTAAAAAACGTTCTAAGACAAGCGAAGTGATTGTTGTGTGTCTTTCCACAATAACCCTTATCTTTTAAGAGCCAATCGAAATACATCCGGGCCTGTAAGTTCGTAAAATTATGGATAAAAACTTTATCCAGATGCTTAGTTTTTAGGAAGGTTTTAAAGAGACGGGTTTGTTCGAAATATGTCTTGTAACTTCGAGTAGTTATATAAGCTTTCTTAATAGAAAGAATTTCATCGAATGCCTGAGAGACTGTGATATTAATTCTTTCTTCCTTTACTTCGTTAGTAAACGGGTTCCATCCATTCTTAAGGTTAGTTAGAAGATTATCGATAACGTTCTTTCCTTCTAATTCTCTTTCTTTTTTAGTATGAAAATAATTTATTCCTGTTTTGAATCTGAATTGTTTTTTATTTTTTCCTTCTGTAAAAACAAAATAGACATACCAGGACTTTGATAAATCCCCCTTACAAGAATTCAATTTAGGTATAGTATAACTTTGATCACTCATTTTTATGTACTTTTTTATGTACTAATTTTAAAATGCTTTATGATAATCAATCAGTTATCTTACCAAGCGGAAAGTGAGAGATTCAGCAAAACAACTTTATATAAATCTAATCAATTGATTATCAATATAAATATTTTTATGTTTGTGTCGAATTTAATATGTTTTATGTACGAATTTATGTACTGAAAAATTTACTATATGAATGATTTATAACTTCATTGTATTCAAATCGTTCGTTATCGCTTGTTCGTCATAAATTGTCAGTATTCCTCCTATACGTTGATTTGAATAATAAGCACGTCCATATTCAAGGGCTTTTGCTTTGTCAGTACTTTTAAGGGCTTCTTTGTAGTATAATAACAAGGTTTCTGTTTTTTCTTTATCTTTCTTTTGCTGTTTGTTTTTTGCATAAATAAGATAAACACCCGCCAAGATAAAAACAATTCCAAAATAATACGAAGCTATGACCATAGTTAAGCCTACTAAAATTGTAATGATACTAAAAATGTTGATTAAGATTGATTTCATGAAGTTTTATTTTTAAGTGAATTTATTTATTTGGATCTGGGATCATAGGTTCACCAGTGATCATTTTTCCTATTGATTGAGAATAATTATAATAATAGCTTCCATACCATTTTTCAAACTTATCAAATCTTCTTTGAAGATCATTGAAATTACTAAACATAGTTAGATTATCAAGTCTAATTTTGTTGGCTTCATTTCCTGTTAAAGCTCCACTACTTTTATAATCCTCAATTATTTTATTCAGCCTTTCAATTTCTGACTTCTGAACAGAAATAAATTCTTTTAATTCATCGATTGTTTCCATAGATTAAGGATTTACCCCCCCCCCGAAAT
>Ga0302209_10000065_pt1 | contig 49421 bp, 50 predicted proteins | sample II_Fen_E3_1_FD_194574 | JGI IMG/M metagenome (GOLD analysis project Ga0302209, IMG submission 194574) | Peat permafrost microbial communities from Stordalen Mire near Abisko, Sweden - II_Fen_E3_1 | ecosystem: Environmental > Terrestrial > Soil > Wetlands > Permafrost | place: Sweden: Abisko...
GCAGCTTCCACTGCAGCATTAAGTGCCAAAAGGTTGGTTTGGAATGCAATTTCATCAATGGTTTTGATGATTTTAGCGATTTTTTGAGACGAATCTGTAATCTTCTCCATCGCAACCATCAGATCACTGACTTGCTGATTACCAATGCGTGCTGCGTCATTTGAGTGTTGGGCTAAAAGATTGGCTTCACGGCTATTGTCCGCATTTTGATTATTACTAGCGGTTGCTTCTTCTATGGTAGCGCTCACCTCTTCTACACTGCTTGCTTGACTACTTGCACCTTCTGCTAGAGAAACCGAAGCAGAGCTGATTTGCTCACTCGCACTGACCACTTGGGCTGTTCCTTCAGAGAGTGATTTGACAGAATCAACCACAACTTTAACAATGCTTTTGATAAGGAAGAATGCAAGGATAACACTAATGAATAAACCAGCAACCACACCGATAATCATCATCCAAGAGGCATTTGAGAGAGAGCTGCTTGTCTCTTCAGAGGTGGTAACAATAGCGCTAAATCCTTCATCGGCAATCGCATCAATAGAAGTTGAAAGTTCATTAACCGCAATAAAACGCTTTTTTTGATTTTCTGAAGTTTCTTGCATGACAGCAATGAACCCTTTTAAGGACTCTTCATAGGTTTTAGCAGCAGATTCAACGGAGTTTAGGTAGCCTAGCGTAACGCTATCGGTTGTTTGCGATTTAAGTCCATTGACCTCTTTATAGAGAGACTCAAATTTTTTAATAGCGCCCTCTAATAACGTCGCATCTTGTTTGACTTGAGCACGTTGTCCGTAAACTCTTGAATAGGTTGCTATACTTAAGATATCATCTATTTTTTCAAGTATTGCATAGCGTTTTCTCAAATCTGCGGGGGAGACACGATCCGTCATCTCTTTGAAAAGAAGCTCTTCTTGCGTTGTTCGGTACGCTTCAATGCTTTTAAGAAAAAGTGCGGCATTGGAGACAGTCGATTCATCAAACGCTTTTTTTCGTACTAAAATTTTCTCATTTTGCTCTACTGTTGCAACATATTCAACCAATGCTTTTGCTGCAATTTTTTCATGTTCTAAAAGCTTTTTGAGATTGTATTTTTTCCCTAGCTCTTCAACTTTTAGAAGGTTGGCTTGAAGTTCTGCAAAATTTGTTTTTGCTTTTTTTAAAGAAACTTCATCATCATTTGAGACAAATCCTAAAATGTTGTAGCGTGCATTACTAAAGTTTTGCATGACATCATTTGCAAGATTAACCTCAGGAACATAAACAGCTGAGAGACGTGTTGCATCGGAAGATGCGCTGCGCATATTGATAATACCTATGAGTCCAATAACCAATAAAATAGCTATTAAAACACCAAATCCTAGTGAAATTCTATACCCTAATGTCGCATTCTTTTTCATCGCTCTTCTCCTTTACGCTTCGCTGGCTGTTTTACTTAAATTTTGTACCATATTCAACTCTTCTTCACCAAACAGGGCAAGCAAGTCCAAAATCATGACCACTTTTTGTTTATACTGCGCCATATTTTTAATAAACTTGGTATCAATATGCCCACCAAATTCGGGGGGAATACTTAAATGCTCGTCATCCACATTAATCACTTCCTCAACTTTGTCCACAACAAACCCAATAAGTTTTTCAGCTAATTGGATAATGATAATAGCGGTGTACATTTGAGGGGGAATGGAGGGCATATCAAATTTAAGACGCATATCAACCACGGGAATAATATTGCCTCTTAAATTCATCACCCCTTTAATAAACTTTGGGGTTTTGGGGACAGGAGTGGTTTTCATCATTGCAATAATCTCTTTAACATCCGAGATATGCACTCCATACACTTCATCTTCTAAATAAAACGTCAAAAAACGATTGCTCGTTCTATCGTTATGTTTGCTTGGATTCATTTGTTTATAATCCTAAAACCATTGTAATCGCTTTGACAAGTTTGTCATCGCTAAAGGGTTTGACCATCCATCCAGTCACGCCAATGGCTTTACCACGAGCCTTCATATCCGGAGAGCTTTCTGTCGTCAGAATTAAAATCGGCCTGTTTTTAAATTTGTCATGGGTTTTGAGCTCTTCAGCAAGATCAAGACCACTCATCTGAGCCATGTTAATATCGCTAATTAAAAGATCATAATCTTCATTGCCACTTAAAAGGGCACTGCGTAATTCAGCAGGGTTTAGATACGTAGCAAGCTGAATAATCCCTTTGTTAATCATCTCTTCAAGAGCCATCTGTGCTGTTGCAAGAATCGTCTTAGAATCATCCACTAAAATTACTCGTTTACTCACACAATCTCCTTATATCGAGGCATTTTACGCTCTATTATTATAGTTTGCTAATATAGCTTAAAAAATATTAAAGGTGTGTTAACTTTGACGAAGAAATAGTATTGGAAACGGAATCACTTTTGCTTTAAACCTATAAGATATAAGGAGAGCATGATGAAACTTCGTGTTAGCGCTGATAGCATTACTATTCATATAGAAGAAAACTCATCACACTATTTACATGTAAGCCATGTTTTAACACATATCTTGGGGCAATCTTTTTGGGTGAATGAAACGCTTATTAATTTCGTCACGCCTCATAATAGTCAAAAACGTCACGCATTTCTTGCTTCATTGTACTATCTATGTGCCTCTATAGCAAAAACACACAACGCCTCTTTTTTAGAAAAACTTCTTTTGGCATCCCAAAAACCAATCCGCCTCGTTAAGAAAAAACTTAAACAGCATTTTCGTGACACATCAATCTATCAAAGCAATCCCTATCATCTACTCCATTCCAATGAAAAAGATAGCCTAGCAGCAATTCGCCATAACTATCTTGCCCTCGCAAAGATGTTTCATCCCGACAAAATCAGATCCGATGATGAGACGATTCTCAAAGGTTCTACGGCAAAATTTCAACAAATTCAGGAAGCTTATGTAAAAATCAAAGCAGAAAGAACCAAAAAAATTGCTGCATAAGAGCCAATCTTTAAGTTTCTCTTGGTAAAATACTTTTTTTCTTCTACGGGGTGTTAGCTCAGCTGGGAGAGCGCAACGCTGGCAGCGTTGAGGTCAGGGGTTCGATCCCCCTACACTCCACCACGTATTTTAGAGCTTCTAAGCCACTTTTTAAATCTTTAAGAAATCCATGTTCACCACCATGTTCACCACTGAACTTTTGTAAGGAGTTAATATGAAAAATCAAAAAGAAATTTTCATTAGTCATGCAACAAAAGATAAACTCTTAGCTGATGCTTTGGTAGATTTACTTGAAACAGCAATGGAGATCCCTAGTAGTTCTATTTTTTGCTCTTCTCTTGACGGATTAGGAGTACCAAGTGGAAAGGATTTTATTCAATTCATAAAAGAACAGATTCAGCAACCTAAAGTAGTTATTACTTTATTGACAGAAAATTATTTTGCAAGTGAATTTTGTTTATGTGAATTAGGTGCGACTTGGGCAATGAGCCATAATATTTTGCCATTATTAGTCCCCCCCATTGACCTATGATAAAGTACAAAATGTTTTAAAAGTTACGATTCTTGATAAAATAGACAATGAATCAGATTTAAATCGCTTTCATGATAATTTATTAGTATATCTTGATAGACAACATATCGCCAGTGCTAGAAGTAGTACGAAGAAAAAAGCTTTTTTACAAAATCTAAATGATACTTTGGGGAAAATTGAAAAACCAATCAAAATCAATCCAACAGAGTACAAAACTTTAAAAAAAGAACATGAAGCCCTCATTTCCGAATCTATTGAATATGAAAATGAAATCACTGCTTTAAAAGCGCAAATTAAAAAATTAGAAAAATGTAAGGATGCAAGCCAAGTTAGTCAAATAAAATCAGAAAGTTTATCTGATAATGATAAATTTATAGCACTTAAGGATAATTGCGAAACTTCACTGGAAAAATTAAGTAGTTTTACTATTTATATATTATATTTATACTTTAATCGTAAAAATATTAATCTAAAAGAAGAATATTGCTATCAAGAAATGAAGCAAGCTGAGCAAGATAGCTACATTAAAATTGATGAAGACAATGGTGAAATAACACCAAATTTGAATGATAAATCTATTAAAGAAGCGTTGAATTCTATTAATAATTTAAAAGACTTTCTTGAGAATAACATTAGTCCTGAGTTGTATGAAAAACTTACAAATGATTACGCATTTGATTTGTCTTTATCCAATATAAGATTTTGGGAACAGTTTAGTAGCATCCGATCATATATGTAAACGATAAATTTTTAGTATTCCTGTATTGTATTTCTTTGATTACTATATTCAAGGAATTGAAATTACATTCTAAGCTTTTAATATAAATTCTGTTACTCAATTCAATATATTTGCTTTTATAAAATATACTTTTTCGTAACACAGTATAATAATTCTTTCAATGATATTGAGTTTTTTGAAATTCTAAATAAGCTTGAAACTGCTTAAACATTTGATATTCAAGATCGCTTTCTTTAGCCTTTTTGAACTGCTTGAACTCTTCTAAGTCTTTAATTTTACCTGTATCAATAAACTCTTGTAACTCTTCTTTTTCAAAATTTTCAAGAAATTTGATAATTAATCGCCCTTCTTCTTTCCATCTGTAGTAACTCTGCTCTGTATTTCCCAAGATTTTTGAAATTATTTTGCGCATTTTTACATTTTCCATTTTTAAATAATTTTAATATTATACAATAAATATAGATATTTATAACATAATATTAATAAATGCTGTGGAATTTAATACAAAAATGATACTATTTTGATACTAAATTAATATTAATATTTAAGTTTAACTTAATTTAACCCTTGTTTTTGCGTTGATTGATGTGCTAGGATTTCAAAAATCCAAGATTATAAAGGAGTAAAGATGAGTGTTGAGGATAAACAAGAAATTAATAGGAAAATATCTCCTCGTGAACTCTACGAAAGAGGAGTAATAAAAGGAGGTGTTCAGGTGATTCCGCCTAAGGCATACAAAGAAAAGCGCCAAGCAACAATGCGAAGCGAAAGACGTATTCCTTATTCTAAATTTGCTGGCAAGGTTTATTACGACGAAAGCGATTTAATTGAATGGGCACAAAAACAGAAAATAAACATGGCATCATAAAAACTCCTCTGTCGAAAGTTTGTTTGGTTGATCGCCTGCAATAACGACAAGAGGAGCAACACCAACTAGGTTGAGGGTGTGCCCGCAATTTTAGCACAAATCCCTCTTTTTTAAAAATTCAAAAATTGAAAAAATACAAAGGGATAACTATGTCTGAAAACTATTGGTTTTCTCATGACTTTAATGCAAAAGATGATCCCAAAATCATGTTACTAATTGATGAATTAGGCATGGAAGGATATGGCATTTATTGGGTGCTTATTGAAACCCTAAGAGGCTGTCCTGAGGCTCAATATAGATACCCATTACGATTGATTCCATCACTCGCAAGAAAGTATGCAACTACGTCGCCAAAGGTTGAAACTGTCGTCCGAAATTATGGTTTATTTTCAATCGAAAATAAAAAGTTTTTCATATCTCCATCATTATGTCGCAGAATGGAAAAATACGATCTCAAACGTGAACAGATGAGAATAAATGCACTGGCAGGAGTAGAAAAAAGAAAAAAAGAAATACGAGAAAGTGAACAAAAATTACACGCGGACTTGAGTCCAAATGGCTCAAGTGAGCAATTGCCCAACAGTTGCTTGGCAATTGATGAGCTAAAAGAAAAGAAAAGAAAAAAAGAAAAAATCCCAATATTAGATATTCAAGAAAATGAGAAAACTAGAATTGTGACATATAAACGTTATTGGACAACGAGCAAACCCTCTTCCTCTCCCTAACGCCCTATCGGTTGTTGGCTCAAAGCTTTTTTCGCAAGCGAAAACTCTGCTTTGACCTTAAGTAATGGTGGCATACACACAGAGTAAATCTAAAGAGTTTATGGTTTAAATTTTCTCTTTTAAGAGCAAGAACACCGTAGGTAGAGCGAAGCGTAGGTAGCTGTAGGCGTGTGGGAGGACGTAGTCCGATGGGTGAAACGAAGTGTAACTCCCTCCCTAAACAGCTCGCTCTTTTAAACTAAAACACATACAACGAGGCACTAAATGACAAATGCACATGAACTTTTAAAAACCTTTCCGCGTAAAGAGCAACAACTTATTAAAGCAATCTTTTTTCTCTTAAAAACAAAGAAGAGCAGAAACATTGAAAAAATATTCGAGATTATCAAAGCATTGATAAAACAAGAACGAGAAGAATTTGTACAAAAAGTCAAAGAAAAACAAGGTGGCGAACAATGAAAAAGTATCTAGCTCAATTCAATCGTTACCCGTTTTTTCTCTTCAAAACCTACTTAAAAGATGCGAATATTGATTTAGAAAAAATGGAGATCAATACAGATCTTAACAGTTCACGGTTAGATCCCGTTCCCGTTTGGCAAGTTGCACTTATGAAGTATGTGCCTGTACTGTTAATGGTTGCACTAAGCAATATGCCTAATTCCCGTATAGAGGCTTTTGTAGCCTCTATCGCGCTAGTCTCTTTTCTGCTTTTTATGTACCTTTGGAATCTCAATACAACCCTCTCAAAATTTGCGTTTGTTGGGCTTGTTATCTTAGTCTATTTTCTGCATTTTAAAGTAGGTGTTAATGCCGTTTTTATTCATTGGTACCTTGGTTATATGCTCACAAGCTTTTTACTCTACTATGTAGTCAATGACATTCGTAAAAAACAGTATAAAGATTATTATCTGCTTGTGGATATTGGCGGTACCAAACGTATTCAGATTGCGACACGTAAAAAAAGACCGCTTATTATGGTGCCATTTATGAGCAAATTTACGAAAGATAAGCGTGAGGGTATTTTCTATGTTAACCAAGGGTTCAATCTTGGATTTAACGTCTTTCTAAAGGGGTATTTCATGCGTATTGTAAAAGAGTTACATGTAAGTGAGGAAAACACCAATGAAGCCGAGTAAATTTTATGTCATTTTCCTAGCTCTTACAAGTTTAGTTTTAACGCTTCATGCAGAAGATGCCGATAAAGCCCTCGATAATAACACCTACATTGAATCACATTCCACAGTGGGATGTGGGTGTCCTACGCCTAAAGAGGGCTATTTTGCGCGTATTAAAGACGTGATTCCCTCAAGCGGTGAAACACAGTGCTTTATTTACAGTAAAAGTGATCCAAGCACACAGCTTGGTTTTGTATCAACATCAAATGCTTCATGTCAAAGTCAATTCGTATTATCATCAGATGAAGAATATCAAGTCAGTACCGATAATGAAATGAACTCTGATGAATTTGGCTTAGAATCCATCAAAACCAAGTACACTCAAAATTACACCAACACAGGTACGCGAACCTATCTTACAACCTCAAAATATATCGTTGCAGGGCTTACAGCCGATGATGAGATTATTGATGTGGCATCTACAATCTCCAAAAATAAGCTAACGATTAGAAGTGGTTATACCATTTACCCGAACATATCGGGCACAATCACGCCTGATGTGTCCACGTTGCAAAGGGTCATGGGCGCACTAGGCGGTTGGTGGAATGATCTCTTTTCATCCACAAGTGCCGATGAAGCGATTAAAGAGCAGTACAAAGGCTATGAAGCGGAGCTTTCAAGCCTAAGTGAGATAATGTTCTCAAGCGTGATCGTTTTAATGCTCACGTGGCTCGCAGAGTCCAATACGCTCTTTTTGAATATGAACTCCACACTTTTCTTTTGGGTGTTTCCTGCGACGTTGGTTTTATTCCTCGTATCTAAAGTCACCAAAAAGATGGGAGACAAACAAGATCACGAGGATAACTTCGAGAGAGGGTTTTTAACGGCTTTAATCTTATGGGTATTCTACTTCGCAAGCGGTGAAACAGATGTGGCAAACGACCAAAAGATCACCTACACAAACTTTCAAACTTACTCTCGTCCTATCCTCTACAAAGGCGTTGAATTTGCGGATGATCTCAACATGGCTTTCACAAAAGCGTACATTAGCTACAAAGCCAAAGATGCAGGATTGTTTTATCAACAAGACTATAAAAAAGTAGCCGATGAAACGGCACGTTTAACCAAGGAAAATGCGTTTTTAGCTGAAAGCGGTGGTATGTTGGGGTTATGCTATGAGGCATACGACACCGAGAAATTGAGAAAATTTGCATCCGATGTTGTGGGTGCAAACACGGTATTTCCTCCGCTTGGTACACTCAATAAAGATACACAGGGCAAGCCAACCACAACAAAAAGCAAAGCAATCGGTACGCCAAACCTTGAAGAAACAGCGTTCCTTAATGAAGGATACCGAAGAGCAACGAATGTGCCAACACTTAGTGCGTGCTATAACTTTGAGAGACGTTACAAAGAGAATAGCAAAGTGCTTATGGCAAACGAGCTGATTAAAAAGCAGTATGAAAGCGCTATCAACGGCAATAAGGCTAAAGAGGGTATCAAACTTGTTGCTGATCTGATGTTTAAAAATAGTGCGGACATGGGCTTTATTAATGCGTCCAATATCGCATCAACCAATATTCTCCTCAACAACTTGGATCTCTTTGCAAACGCGGAGATTAAAGATGCAAGCGTTGAGCATACGATGGAGCTTGATAACCAATTAAGCGGATATGAAACGAGTAATATTGTATCTTCTGATTTACCTTGGTACGCAGGGACTAGGTGGTTAATGCAAAATGGCGCATATATGATGGTACCACCTGCTTCATCTATCAAAGAGGGTGTCATTGAGCCGTTGCTAATGAGTTCAATTGCAATAGGTGAAAAAGGATTTTCTTGGATATCAAATCTTGCATCTGGTGCAATTGGTGGACTATTAAAAATGGCACTAAAAAAAAGTCAAGATAGTAAAAGCCTAACGGATAGTCAAATTACAAAAAGCCTTATTTCTTTTGTCGCTCTTATATTAACCATTCTTTTCATGAAGCAGTTTTTAACGTACATGCCTTTGGTAGCGATAAGCGTTGCAAGTTACTTAGCCATTGGATTTTACTATGTAAGCGTGGAGATCTTTTATCTTGTTGCACCATTCGTGGCGATCTATGCCCTCAGTGCAGATCAAATGGGTGTTTTAAAAAGCTTTATTTCACGTTTCTTAGCCCTAGCATTTAAACCGCCTTTGATTGTTTTAAGTGTCATTATGGCGATTATGGCAATGGAAATTTTTGACAAGCTCGCGAAAGTAACTTCACATAAAACCTTTGACAGCTTCTTCGCAATTACGGCATTTAATCGAACACATTGGGACATTGAAAGTAGTATGACTAGTATAAGACAGTTTATGGATTTTAAAGACTACATGTTAATTTCATTTAAAGGCGTGCTTTTAGTTGGAGCGGAAACCGTACAACTTTTAGCCGTATTCTATCTTGTATTTTATGGTTCCACCATGATCTTAAATATGTTTGGATTTAAAGATAGTGGTACCGATGCACAAGATACTGTAGGCAGTTCGTTTGAAAGTAAAACAGGTAAATTTAGCACGGGCATGTAGGCAATATTAATTTAATATTGCAACAATACAAGCTTAATATTAGGAGTAAAAAATGAAAGAAACAACATTTGAGGAATATGTAGAATTTCTCAAAAATTTACATTACATTGAAATTGTAGAAACTGATTTTAGGATGCAAACTATTGTACTTAATATACGAGGTGGGGAGTTTGTCATTAGGGCACAAAAAGATGATTTGATGGACTTTTCAACTGCATTAATGCTAATAGATGCACAAGGTATTGAAGATGTAAATTACGATTATTTTAGGAAGATTTTAAATAGTATAGATAAGGATACAAGCTTCTATACCACTTTTATGTTACAGGGGAAAGAATTATCAAAAAAATCCCTAGATATTTTCCTAAAAGCTTCGTACTATACGCAAACCTATAAGATCATCAATACAGAGCTTTTTAAAGAGTTAGAAGTGGAATTAAATGCTATGAACACAAGAGCAAATTAAAGCAATCTATGACAATGCGAGGGATCAGTTACATCAAACTGATCTCTTACCTATATTAGAATCGCTAAATTTTAATATAGTACGAATTAACGGATTCAAATGGAACAGATATTCACTTTTTAAAGCAAATTGGTGATCTGAAAACGATGAATTTAAGTGCAAAATATATCTCTTTTTTTAATAGAAAAAATGCCTCAAAACTTGCAATTTTTGAGAGTAAAATGGATTATGCAGCAGTGTATCAAAGCTTCGATTTTAGTGATTTTAATGTACTCAGAGATTCTTTCTACAATACAACGATTATTTTTCAACAAAATGACTCTCAAGAGCGTGAATTCACTCATGAAATTGTTATATTAAAAGCTTTGATTATAAAGTGGAATTTGAACTGCTTGGAGAAATAGTTCAAAATACTAATAGTAATGCAGACTATCCTCAAAAAATGCTTTTAGAAATCAATGATAATGAAAAAAAACTCTTCTTCGATACTATTAGAGAGATACTTGCACTTACAAATAAATACTTATTTTTAGTGCAAGAAAATGATAACACTAGCCTTCCAGCTGAAGACACAAGGATACTATTATTGCTAAAAGCCTGTGAAAAATTTGAATACTAACCCTATGTCGACGACATTTTCCACTCCCTACATGTAATCCACCCCTCTAGGAAAAGATCCTGTTGCACGTAAAGAAGTTAATATAAAGAGATGATTTTATATTCGATCGTCCATTGAAACGCCCATTTGTGTCAAAAATGGTCTTAATTCTTCTTTAGACAATGGCCACTTATGTATTAATTGAGCTTTAGCTTTGCAGGACATATAGTAAATAAAATATATAATAGGTTGGCAGTTTAAGATACTAGAAGATATATTACTTTGCACGTATGGATCAAATGTAGCAATATTTGAAGTTATTTTAGATACAAAATCATCATCGACTATTTCTGAATATGCCTGTAAAATAAAAATGTTGACTTTAGAGATATTTTTTTTATCATCTTGAATAGCTGAAAAAAATTGTTTTTTTAATAGTTCATAAAGTTTAAAAATTGGTAAATTATCCATTTCTGCACTTACTTTTTGAAAATATTCATCAGTTGTTTCAAGAAAAGCCATACTTCTTGCTACTATTCTTTGAACTTGCTTTGTTGGATCAAAATCATTTTTATATACTCTATCGTGGGTAAGCTCACTATATGCATGTTGAAGTAATGTTCTAATTTGAATTTCACAAGGTATATTCTGAGGAATATCGATTCCATTATAGTTTAAGATGGTTGACCTAACAATATAATGCATTGATTGATAATTAAAAGACACAGGTTCATTATTACGTTCTTTTTCATAATCTCTATCTTTAGAATGAGTCCATGTTGTTTCATGCTCAACAATATTTGATATAGTTTTAATATCATCTTCAAGAAGTACGACAAAACGCATGCCAACTTTATCAGTTATGTCATCATAGGGGTTAGAATAGTTTTTATTTCTATAAAAGGCTTTTGCGATTAAGGAATCTAAATCTTTTATCCTATATGTAGGTGTAATTTTTAGAATTTTGTCGGCATTTGGTATCTGAGATAAAATTTTTTCAAGGACATAATTAGCCCATGTTTCAAAAATAATTTTATCTTTTGCATATTGCTGACAAAATTCTTCTGTTGTCACTTTTCAAAACCATATATTAACGAATCAATTTTGAGTATTGTGCTTATTTCACCTGTTTCTGCCCCTGTATTTTCTTCAAGAATATGTACTTTTTGTTCAAATATATCAGATGGTCCAGATAAGCGAATATTTTCGCCAAAAGACATTTTTCTCATTTTAAGCTTAGATTTTATGTTAGAAAGATCTTTATTGATACTTCTAGCATGCCAATCAGGGAAAACATTCTCTTCCATAAATTGTGAATAGTTGTCACGTTCTTTAGGATCCCCAATATAATTATTCGCGAAATCTTGAATACTAATTGTTTGCAAAGCATCTGATTTTAAATAAGCATAAAGACCCGTATTTAAATCATATTTTTTTTCTACATCAAAATTTGAATTATCATTAATAAACTGTCTTGTACCATTGTAAAACAAAGCAGTATAATGTTTGTCAGTGTGCAACATCTTAAGCCCTAGAAATGCATCATAAAAATATGCTGCTAACCCACTTTCATCAGTCTTAGACATATTATAATCATATACAAAAGCTTTTACAGTATCAGGTTGTCGTATAAATGCTCCCATTTTATATAATTTTTGTTGAGGAGTAAGAAGCAAATCTTTTACATACTCTATTGTATTTTTAGCAGATTTCCTAAATCCATTTTGTAGTTCAGCTTTGATAATAATCACAAAAGGGATAGCACTTATCCCACATATACCATCTATAACTACAACAATACCACCAGGTAAATTTTTAGCCATTTGAGAGTCTGATAATCTTGTTGTGATTTTTTGTGATTTTTGAATAAAAACTTCTTCATTACTTTGGTCACCAAAAATATTCATCACAAAGTCATAAACAGATTCAGAATTCTTATTTGCTATATCCATTTCGACAGATTTTGAACCTGCGCCAATTGCATCAATAATGCGTTGTTCTAAAATTGGTAAAGCTTCTTGATCAAATTCCGTAAGTGAACTATTCAAAAATGGTTCTTGTTTTTCACTTTCTTCTTTTTTTTGATAAATTTCATGAGTAATAATTCGAGATATTTTTAAATTCAAAAATTCACTTAAATGCATACTGAGTATCCTTAATTTTATTTTTGAGACAAAAGGGAGTATTTTATGTACAAAATTCTAACATAATCTTTGATCGAACTATTCATGATAATTTCGATCAATCTTATATAAGTTACTTTTTGGGTAATCTTCCACCGCTTTTAAGGCATAAATCCATATTTTGAAATGGTGTGAAGTGTTTAGTTTGTTCATAGTATGTTCCACCTTTAGGGTGGCATATACCTGTGTTGCTTTTCTTTACAGGTGGATTTGTGTTATCCGATGCAAATAGATTAAGACTTAAAAGGCTTAGTGATATTGTGAGTAATAATGATTTTAACATGATTTATTCCATTCCTTCCATTATCTTTTTAGTTGAACCATCCCAAAGACCTCTATTTTTGCTCTTGGCTTCTTTTTGAGCTTGGAGTAGCCTTCGTTTGAATTGTGCATCTTTGATATATTGACCATTTTTATAAACCACTGCATATCCATCAGCAACGATGGCTTCATTATATGACTGATCACCATCATAAACGATACAAAGCTCACGTCCATATTTATCTTTTTCAAGAACATCAACTTTATAACTCTTGCCAACTTTAAGATGCTGTTGTGCGTATTCGGTTGAGGCTTCACCTGCTTTTTTCATCGTTTCAGGAGTGATACCAACTTTGTTAGCATCTTTATCCATTTTAGCGGTATGGAACTTCTCAGGCGTATCAATACCAAAGACTCTACATTTAAACTCATTATGTTGTTGGCTTTTAAAGGTGAACGTATCACCATCAGAGATTTTTTGAAGATTTGCATATTCAGAGGCAAAAGATAGTGAAGTTAGTAAAAGAAAAGAGGTGATGAGTTTGAGCATAGAGTTAGATCCCTTTATATTTGAAAATTACTCATAATGTGAGTATCCCCACTATATTTTGACATTAATGTTTCAATCACTGATGAATCTTGTATATTTCTTTTGATTTTTAGAGCTAATCTTACCGCTTGTCTATGATATATAAACTCTTTTATTACAAAAAAACTGATGACCAAAAATACAAAAATAAAGAATAACCCAGCATTTGTTTGTGCTGAACTACTTGAAAGGGAAAAAACAAACGCAATTAAAAAAAATAAAGGTACGAGAGGAGCATAGGCAAAAAAAGCTAAAAGAAAATTGCTTCTTGTAAATTTCATCCCATTTGACAAATCAAATAGAGAGATCACGCCATAAACATTGCTATATTCTGTCTTTTTACATATCACAATGATCTTATCATCGATATTCAGCTTGGAGCATTTTTTATTTTTTGGTAAAACATAAACGTTATTAGACGCAATAATATTTTTCTTTTGACTATCAGAAACTCTAACGGTTGAATTAGTGCTTCCATGTACTATAAAGGAATCTTCTCCAAAATCTTCGGCTACGATACAATGAACTACATATGGATTTTGAAACATTGAATTTTCCTTTCTTTGGAGTCCATTTAAAATATTACCATTTCATTATTAAATATTTCTATCCTCTATTTTTTCTTACATGAGATTGAGGCTTAATTTCTTGCACAAGCTTGTTTAATTTATCAAGAGTATCTAACTCCTTGTGCTCTTCCACTTGTTGCTTCACAGAGCTTTTAATAAACCGTTGTTTGATAGCTTCAACTGCATCAACCACTTTATCGAATTTTGTAATCTCTTTTAACTTAGCAACAAGGTTAGTGTAGGCTTGTTTTAACTTAGAATTTTCAGTTTTTAATGCTTGATTTTGTGCATGAAGTTCTTTATTTTGATTCGAGATAGCGTTAGTATAGCTAATGAGTTTATTTGCTTCTTCAAGCATTAAAACTTTAGCTGGTTCACTTGAAAGCATACCTGTTTTAATTTCCACAGTTTGCTTAACAATTTTAGGTATAGGAATAGGCTTAAAATCAACAAACTCTTTTTCTGCATACTCTTTGTAATCATCCATATTGGGCGTAGAATTGATTATTTCATCTTTTTTGACTATCTCTTCACGCAAAGTCTCGTTTTCTGATTTTAAAGTCTCTATCTGCTGTTTTAGAGCATTAATTTGTTGATGTAAACTCTCAATTGTCAAATCTCTATTTTTTAGTTGCTCTTTTAAATCTCTATTCAGTTGCTCCAATTCAGCATAGTCTTTACGCTCTGCATGATTTGCTTTTAACTCTTCTCGAAGTTTTGCTATTTCTTCTTTAAGGTCTTTTTCTGTCGCTTGCTTTGCTAAAGTGTCACGTTTGGCTTGCTCTCGATTGGCTCCAGCGTCTTTAAAAGCATGGGTATCTTTACGTTTTTTCTTTTCAACAAAGTAGCCTAAATCTTTAGCAACTTCATTGAATTTTTGAGCATAAAGCGTTGTACTTTCATAATCGCTTTTTTTACCAACAATAGCTGTAATTTCTCGCATTTGCTCTTTGGTGTAACTAACGGTTTCTTGACCTCGTTGCATTTTGAGGGTTGAAGCAGTGAACGTCTGCAATATTTGTAACGCTGTTCTGTTCATCTTTTGACGAATAGCATTACCATCAATATCTAATCCCATCATCTCAATATGAGCATGATAGTTCTTTTGAATTTCATACTCATCCATTGGCACTAGCTTCGTAAATTTTTTATCGAAATAGAGCTGTTGGTCGTCATGGTTTAAAAAGAAATTTTTACCGCTATAAAACTCAGTACCATCAAGTTGTGAAATCAGCTTCCCTTCATCACGATGAATCGCCATTTGATAAACTTTTGTGCCAAAAGTTTCTTCGAGATATTTTTTGATTGGTTCTAAATCTTCAAGGGTATGATGTACTTCTAAATTAACGATTGCACTCAATTGAGTAACAGCTTTTTTTTGAAGCTTTTGTCGTACGCTTCACTTCTTTTTTGTAGTTCAGCACGATAGAGTGTATAGGCTTCTTTAATCATAGCATCACATTCGTTTATCTCGTCTGGGAAAACGACAGAATAACTGAAATGTTCTCGTGAATTATGACCTACCGAACCATCTGTGGCTTTTTGAATATGAATAGATGAGATTGCCATCTGCTCTTCCTTTTTGAAGTACCCTTGTGGTGCGAAAAAACACAGCTATATCTCGTAGAGGTATGGAGTGTGTACACACTCCATACCTTAAAAGGTATTTTATGTGAAAATTATAGCACAAGGCATATAATTTTGTAAAGAGCAACATACAGACATACACCTAAAACCGCAAGCTCTTTGCAGCGTGTGTCTGTATGTTTGTAAAAGAAAAGATTGATGTGTGTGTATTAAAAAAGAGAGTTATACAATATTGCATAAATTTTTTAGTTCTTGCTCAAAAAATTTGATATAATTCACTATGTTGTGTTTGTAGTTCAGCTATTTTGTAAGCGGTTTTGCCTTTTACAACGAATCATGTTCGAGCATGATTCTTCCACTTCGAAACAGCTAAACTACAAAATTTGATCTATTCTAGGTCGTTCAAGCGTTCAAAGATCATATCAATGAACGCTTTGACCAACTCAATCAAAACTATTTTTAATAATCATCTAACTTATTAACCCTTATTCATTACCCTATAGTACAACACTCTCACAGCTTCTTGTTTATCGAGAGGAAAAATCTGAGAGATAATATCCTCGTTTACGTTCTCTTTCAAAAACTCTTTTGTGAGGATCATTCTAATAACACGGTAGGGTAAAAATTCAATCATTTTGGTTAACGCCCATTGTTTACCGTAACCATCGTTTTTAAGCATTTCTAAAAAGCGTTCAGGATCACAACTTGCATCCCATGTGATGCGTTCAATCCAATCAATCAAAAACGCTTTACGCTCTTTTGAATATTTTTCAATTGGCATAAAGATTTTATAGTCCTCTTGCATTTTCCAAATCTACTTTAATACGTTTTTTAATCAACTCTTTTGCTTCATCATAAGTGACTTTGCCATTTGCATGCTTTACCATAAGCTCAATATCAAAACGATCACAATATTGGTGTTCTATGGCTTGACCGCGCACTGTGCTCTCAATCGAATCATACTTCTCTTTGGATAATTCACCTTGGTACTCACGTAAAATTGCTAGACTTTCATCTAGCGACTGAGGTTGATATAGTGCTTTAGAGCTTTGTTGCATAGACTCATCTAAGTCATAATCTATTTTTGTTTTGAAATCATTTTTGTACAATATAATCCCCCTCCCTTCATTGTATTCCATTTTTTATATGAAGATTTATACTAAAAGTACATATCAATAATGACTAGCCGAATTAATAATGGCTCCATTAAAAGTTTTCATTTTTCTACAATCACAATTATATTCCAATTTGTAAACGTTATTTATCCTATGTAGTTCATCCTCCAAATCACATACTTTTTTTTCATATCTTGGCTGTTTTATTAAATTCATGTTGCACTTTGTTGTACACAAAAAATCCAAATAGTTTATTTTAAAATCAATATTTTCACTATGATTAAACAACAAATTACTTGTTTCTAAAATTTTATTCATAACACCATCAAAATCTGAAATCTGTATCTTAAGAGTTGCATAATTATATAGCTGTGTTAAATATTCTTCCAAATATTTCTTTTCATCAAAATTAATTAAATCTCTATATACTTTCAAAACTTCTTCCATAGTATTTAATGCAACTAAAAATTGATTTTTTACCATATAGTAATGGGCATATTCACTAAAGATTATTGCTTCATTACTTTTCAATATAAGATAGTCTTTTATATAGTTACGATTGTATTCTAATGCTTTTTCTAAATTTAAAACTATTTTGTTTTCTAGATCAATATTTTCTTGTATCCTAAAGAAATTAATATATAATTTTGCATATTCATAATAATTATCAACAACTAATTTATAATTATTTAACTCCAATGATATCTGTAAACTCTGCGTAAAAGATTCTTCCGCCTTCAAAAGACAGTACTTGCTATCGAATAATTTATTATTATAAAAAATTAATACACTATATAGTTTTCCTAAGCCATTTAATACAATCATCTCTTGCAACTTGTAGTTGTCTCTTCGAAAAATCACTAATGCTTCATCATATGCACGAATAGCTTCATTATACAGTTGCAAATTTTTATAATTAGCTGCTAAATTATTTAGTGAGTTCGCTAAATAATATCTATTCATTATTGTATCGGCGGACTGCACTAATTGTCTCTTTAACTTTACTGATTCTTCTAAATAAGAAGTTGCATATTTACTGCCCATGACAATACGATACGATAACCCTAATTCGTTCAAAACCATACTTCTATATAAAATATTATTGGTATACTTTAATGCTTCTTTATAATACTTTATTGCTTCTTCTATATGCTCATTTTGATATAAATAGTTTGCAAAAGTATATAATTTATCAAAATCTTTATCTAATTCTATAGATTTTTTAAAATTATTCATTACTGTGTCTTTAGATGCATTACTAATTGCTTCTAGTTTCGCTTTATAAAAAAAGACATATGATAAATTTTTTACTTCTAAATCTAAATCATTTATATTAATTGCTTTGATTGCTGATGGATTTCCATTTACATACTCCAAAACAGCAGATTTTATCTCATGATTTAAACTATTTATATTAGATTTTATTCCTTCTAATTCAGCTTTCAGTCTTATAGATTTTTCTATTTCTACATTTAATTCCTCAATTTTTTCTTGATAATGATTAGAATTTAATTTTTTTATATTGATATCAATCTCATTATCTACTTGAGTTATTTTATTGTTAATATTTAGAATAACGCTTATATTAAATGTGTTATTTACTGTTACTGATAAAATTGCAACAGAAAAAAAACCTAATATTTTAATTACAATATTCTTTTTTATTTTTAGAAACATATATAAATTCATTTTTCAGCCGTTAATTCACTTTCATTAGGTCTTTTCCCTAATTTTAAATAAGTATCTGTTGCTTTTTGAGCTACCTTGGAACCTAAGTTACTGTACTTCTGAGTGGTACGAATGCTCTTATGTGTAAGTTGTTTGCTTATTGATTCCATACCAACACCATTATTGACTAATGTAAAGCCTAAAAGATGTCTAAAGTCATGTATTCTCATTTCGTCTATACCTGCTTGTTCTTTAATATGCAACCAAAACCGCCTAGGTATATCTTTATAACTATTTCCTGTTTTTGGATTTTCAAAAATATAGCGATTAGTACCACTTTGAGCTTTTAATTCTTTGAGTAAATCGAATAATTCATCATCCAATAACAACTCAAACCGATCTCTTGTTTTGCTGTTTTCATCACGAATCACATAAGATTTCATCTCAAAATTAATATCTCTCCATTCAAGCTTTAAAACTTCACCTTTTCGTCGTCCACGAATCAAGAAATAAAACATGACTTTGTAATCAAGAAAAGGAATTTTTTCGATGGCTTCAAATAGACTATAACGTGATTCATCATCAAGGTTAAAATAGCGATTGTTATCAGACTTTGGAAATTCAATGTGTTCAGTTAAATTAAAATCTATTAGGTTCTCAAAAATAGCTATTTTATAACAGTTGCTTACGATATCTCTTAGTGTTCGCACATGGCTTACTTTATACCCTGCGCGGATCATATTATCGACCACATTTTGTAGATCCCTAAGCTTGATCTCATGTAGCTTTTTATGTCCTAGAGCATCTTCAATATGATGCTGAAAATAGCTAGGATAATTGACTGCTCTTACAGTCGTTTTGCCTTTGGTATCCATGTAGATTTCAAAGAGTTGTTTGAGAGTTGGATTATCGCTTTTGAGGATGCTTTTACCTGTTTTCAGTTCAGCGATAAGTTGCATGCGCTTTTGATGTGCAATATAGGCATTCGTGCGAAATTCATCATCACTTCTACCTACTCTTTGTTCAGTATCAATCCCATTAATCTTGACTCTAACTATCCATACTTTTGCTTTTGACTTCTCATCTATAATATAATACACACCAGCGTATTGCGTTTTGATAGCATCACCACGTTTTAGTCGTGTTGGGTTCTTTGATTTGTTCACCACTTTGTTCACCACTCATTCAACGGAATTTATATGAAAAAAGTATATCAAAGAGGAAATTAAAGGAATATTGAATTACTATTCTGTCCCTATATATAGGTATCATAGAGAACAAATAGGGAGTAAGGGTAATTTATAGGATTAAATTTTGCCACCGCTGGCAGCGTTGAGGTCAGGGGTTCGATCCCCCTACACTCCACCACGTATTCTAGGGCTTTAAAGCCACTTCCACCATCAGTCAAAATGTTAGGTGTGCCAAACACTACAGTATAAAGCTTATAGGTCACGTCTCATTTCATCAATTCTCCATCAATAATGTTAAAGTAGTCATCCTATCTATTCAACCATACTAAGAAGACACATACCAGCGCACATCCTATACAAAAAAGTATATTCTGAGAAATCAAAAAGATTGCGTTGATCGTTCACTCAACAAAAAAGGTCTACTCAACTTAAGTAGACCTTCTCAATAACTCATAAAGTCATTTTTGTTTTGACATCATTCAAACTTTTTCCCGCTGCTTTCAAACCTGCTAAACGACCAAATGTCATGCAACGCCCATGTCCAATACCTGGACAAATGGTTGGGTAGTCACCTGCGAAAAAGTTACCTTGTGTAGCGCCTACAACATACAAATTTTCGATTGGATTATCGTCTTTATCAAGAACCAATAGACTCTCATCTGTATGAAGACCACCACACATTGCAAGAAGTGTTGCGAGAAGCTTACCTCCATAAAATGGAGCTGTTTCAATGGGATAAAGGACTTCTGTTCTTTTACCAAAATCGGTGTCATTTTTTGCTTTTACCATTTCGTTGTAACGTTTCACCGTTTTAACAAATTCTGCTTTTGGAATATTCATTTTATTTGCAAGCTCTTCAAGGGTATTAGCGACAACAACTTTACCTTCTGAAATATGTTTTTCAAGCATGTGTTTTTCATCTTCCATGCTCCACTCTGTCACACCAACAATTTTATCTTGTTGACCAAAGAATAAACCACCACCAATTTTTTTCTTCATCATGGTTTCAGCTTCTTCAAGTCCTTTTGCATCATAAATAGACCATGCAATACCGTCTTTTTGGTACAATTTACCACAACTCATTGACTGAGTATTAATATCTTCATTTTTAAATCGTTTACCATAGGCATTTACATGTAAAAAGTTATAGCTTTTTGCACCTGCTTCTAGGTGGATAACCGCAGCATGGTTTGCATCTTTTTGCATAGCTCCACCAATATCCATAGCCATCATATGGCCATCACCTGTATTTGATTTGCTCGGAAAATAAATTTGGGCATCGGCTAATGAAGCTGTTTGAGAATAATACGAAACCATATCATGGTTAGAGGCATAATCGCCTGTTGCTAAAATAATGCCTTTCTTAGCAACATATTGGACATAACCTTTTTTTGTTTTAGCAATAACTGCTGTAACTTTTTTGCCGTCTTTGACAAGTTTAAGTGCTCTTGCTTCAAAAATAACTTCGGCACCTTTCTCTTTAGCAATTTCAACAAGTGCATCTACCATAGGTGCGGTACCAGGTACACCATTTTTATCTCTAAATAGATGTGTTACAGGGTACTCATAATAGTATGGGTCTTTACATCCTTCAAACCATTGTCCGTTTATAAAACCTTTAGGGGTTAATGTATCTTCGAGCCAATCCATACATGCACCACTTTTTTCAACAAAAAGTCTAAGAATATTTTCATCAACACGTCCTTGTCCCCATCTTTCAAGTTCTTTCACAATTTGTCTTGCGGGAATATCTTTCACAATACCGTTTTTTTCTTGAAATTTAGAACCAAACGCCGTAATATGACCACCGCGAGCACCTGGCTTTTTATATTTTTCCAATACTATCACTTTTGCACCAGCTTCAGCAGCGGAGACAGCAGCACACATACCAGCAAGACCTGCACCAACAACGATAATATCCGTCTCAACAGTCTCTTTTACTTGGCTCGGATCTACTTTAGGCAATGTATTGGGATATGCAGGATTTTTCGAAGGAGCAACGCCTCTTTCTGTAAGAAAAGGTTGCGCTACCGCTTTATCCAAATCAGCACCTTTTTCTGCAGCATTCAAACTTGTACCAACAACGCCTGTTGCACCTAATGCCACTGCACCTGTACCAAGTGCACTGAGTTTAAAGAAGTCACGTCTTGATTGATTTTTCATCATTTTTCCTTTATATGATTTCAATGTGTGTATTGGCTTTTTCAAGCACCTCATTATGCTTATTCATCACAATTTTTATCTCCTATGTTGTACTAATTTAAATTTTATTTACCATACAATTTTTCATCGATCTTTGCCTTCTCTTGCGCCAATCCTTTTTCATACATCTTATGCTCAGGCTTATAAATGTTTAACATGTTATTTAAGCCTTTGTGCCCTATTTCAGCATGACAACTTGCACAACCTAACTTTTGATTACTATCAATCATCGAATTGTAATGCTTATGCATCTCAAGAGCTTTTGGGCTAAATTTTTCATTTGTTGCATAATTTGTATGACACTTTATGCATCCATCATCAAATACAAATGTGGCTCTATTTTTTCTATTTTCTTGCCAATCAATAGCATTAACATTTCCAAAAAAATGTAGACCTACTTCAGTAACACCATTTTTAGCCTTGGTAAAAACATAACTAAATAGATTATTATGAGGAAGATGGCACTCAACACAATTGACTCTTATGCCAGTATTTCCTTGCCCACCATGGATATCTTGATCAAAGGATGCTCTCATCGGTGCCATCTCGTGACAAATAACACAAAACCCAGGAGTTGCTGTTCGCGTGATTGCTTCATAGGACACATATGAAATCACAAGGCCTGTAACGACGCCTACAATGAAAAATAGAGGGATCCTCTTTTTCATAAACATTATGATGCTCTTTATCATGGTGTTACCTTCTTCATCCAAGTAGGAACCTCTTTATCGTGACACTCCACGCACCTATTTTGGGAAGGTTCATGTTCTTTATGACACTCATCACACGATAATGTTGGACCATCATGGTATGAATTATGCGGATTGGTATGAAACATATCCATATACCCTGTTCTTAAAGCCATCTTCTTTTTACTACCATGACAAGAGAGACAGCCTTCATCGCCAATAGCTTCAAACTGCTCAGGATTATTACCTTGTCCCTTATGGCAGTGAATGCAGTTTAGAACAAGCTGCTGATGATGTGATTTAATAGAATATTTTTTCTTAAGCTCAGGTGTCTCATTGATCACTTGAACCTCGTTAACATTATTTCCATCAGGAATAACCACATTATCGCTTGCCCATAAAAATGTTAACAAGAGAAGAAAAATACTTAAAAATGAAAAAACTCTTTTCACATTACGACCTTTCTTTACAGATTGATATTTATTCTTAAAGATCTATCTTAATTGAGATATAGAAGTATAAAATAACATACTATTCAAGGTCTCTGATGAAACTAAAATTAAACTTATATAGTTGGATAGTCATCAATATTCTGAGGGAAATTTCCATTATTTGGACAGAAAGAGAAAAAAGAATCAACGGTTGATACAAATGCATAAGAGCTTCAAAAATATTTAGATATCTTGTACTTTATTGAAAGAAGGATTTATCTATCCATATGGGAGCAAGAAAAGGAAGCGAGATTTTAGGGGCTAATGTTATAAAATTTTGGTAGTTTTTAAAATATATCCTTGATTAGGGATATTCTCTATATCTACCGTATTAAGTTGCTTTTTAATTCTCGTAATCGCATTATGAAGTTTACTTTTATTCACCCCTTCCCCTTCATAGACATAGTCTTCAAACATGTCATACGAAACCAAATGACCAATGTTATAACACAATAGCCAAAATATTTTATTACAATTACAGGATAAGAGAATAGGTTCATTATTCATAGTGATGCTCTCTTTTTGATAGTCAATAGAGACATTCTCACTAAGAGTTTTGGTAGTATATTTGAGCCTACCCAAGGTCATTAGAAGCGCCTTTTGAAGCTCCTCCATATCTAAAGGTTTGCGTAGAAAGCTACACGCACCATCTTCTATACTTTGTATGATATTTTGATCCGTATTGTAAGAGGTCATGACAATAAAGAGCTGTTCTGGCTTTAATTTTAATATCTCTTCTATCATATCAAATCCATTGATTTCTGGCATACAGATATCCGTGATAATAACATCTATTTGATTTTGTTTAAAAAGATCCAACCCTGCCAATCCATCACCTGCTTCATAAAAATTTTTACAATAGGGTTTGATGTCTTGTTTGATGGTTGTTCGTGCAATTTCATCATCTTCGACAATCATAACAGAAAGTTTGTTAAGTAAATTGAGCGTTTTCACATGCATGACTATGATCCTTTTTGGATAAGAATTTCTTAAATGAAAATCTAAAAATTGTTGGAGATGATGATTGTATTAAAGTAATATCTCCTTCTAATTTTTCTCGTACTATTTTTCTCGCAAAATATAGACCGATGCCACTACCTAAATACTTTTTAGAACTTTTAATATTATCAAAGAGCTTTATTTTGGCTTCTTTACTGATACCCTCTCCCCAATCAGCAATATCAATACAGATACAATCGCTTTTGGGAAAAATAGAGATTTGTATTTTCGTATAATTTTTCTTTTGTGTTACAAGCAAAGCATCTTTAGCATTTTGTAACAAAACAAGCAAAACCTGTTGAATAAAATTATCAACAGATATAACGTTAAAATCAGCATTAGTATCATAATGAATTTCTACGCCAATATTGTGCCTATTAAAATCAATGGATAGAACTTGGATAACGCTTTCTATACATTTTTTTAGACAAAATTGACTTATATTTTCATCGAATCTATAAAAATTTCGAAACATCCCAATGGTTGTTGACATGAGAGTAATAACTTGCTGCGACATTCGAAGATTTTGCTCTAAAAGTTCATCTGTCAAGGTATTATTCTTTAATTTAGAAAGCATTGATGTCGATAAAAGACTTAATGAATTGAGCGGTTGGTTCAATTGATGATTAATGCCTGAGATCAATTCACCTATTTCGCTTATTCGTGATCTATGTGCTAAAAGAAACTCATACTCATCATTTTTTCTCTCTACTTGATGTCTCCAAAAATCATGAAATGAATTGATTGCAATGATAAATAATGTACTAAAAACAAAAAAGCATACGCTAAGAAGCGATAATTTTTTGGTTTGAGCATTGACATTGGCAAAAGCCATATCTTTTTCCAATGTTATAACGACTTTCCATCCTGTTTCTTTGATAGTATCAAATACGATTAGATAATCTTTCCCTTTCATGGCATAGGAAGATAATCCAGATTGTTTAGAAAAGATCTCATCTTCTAGCCATGTTAGTTCTGGAAGATTTGAAGAAAGCTTTTTCCCTATTAATTCGTTGTTTGGACTAACCAGCGTCTTTCTATTGGCATCAACCAAAACAGCATAACTACCTTCAAACTTAATTTTCTTGACTTTTTCTTCGATATCTTTAATTTCAACAACCAATGTTGCCAAACTATCTCCGTTAAATGGGGCAATGACTGCAATCATATTGTCAATTTTATTGATGGGGCTTTTAAAAACTTGGCTAAGAGCAGGTTGAAAATGGTTAGCTTGAGCTGTTTGGTATGGCATATTCTTCTCTTCTTCTTCTGGCGAAAGATTCCAAGACAGATCTGTATGTATAAGATTTTTCCCTTTAAAATAGATCATGGAGGCGTTAATGTGAGCAGCTTCATTAGCAAACAGTAGATAATTTCGAACATTTTCAGGAGATTTATCTTTGAGTTCTTGAACCTGTTGACTCAAAGCATATGCAATTCGCTGTTTTGTCTCTAACCACTCTTCAATACTTCGTGTTAAATCCGAAGCTTTGCCTTTTAGCTTATCATAAATCTCTGTTGTAGCGGTCTCTTGCATCATTGAATGATTAATACCAAGAAATGCAGTAAATCCAATTAACATTCCACCCATAATAGAAAAAGTAATCTTTTGTTGCAATTTCATTCAAATAACTCCTCTAGGAAAAGCAATATGAATCTTCGTTTATCATCATAGATCTTATAAATTTTCAAATGATGGATTCCAAAATTTTGATCTTGGCTTAGTTCGTGTCATAGCATCAATCCAACCCATTAATACAATAAGTTCATTTTCAACTTCTTCAGTATCAATGATCTCATTTTTCCATGAGAGCCATAAGTGCTCAAATAAATTTCCGATATTTTCAGGATAAACGATACGATCATCTAAAAAAATAGTTTCAAGTGCTTCACCACTCCATTGGAAATCTTCATCGTCCACACTGATGCAAAACGCTTGTTTAGTGTCGCTATTCGACAGTGTAAACATCTCTTTTGTAAAAGTGAAATTATAGGTAACGACTTGACCTTTTTGAAGACTAAAAAGATGATAGTGCGTGACCAAGGTATTGTTAGAATAAGGCACTGCATATATTAACTCATCTTTTACTTCATCATAATTTTCGGAAATTTTAGTATGATTTGCCAAATTTTTAATATCTTTATACACTTCATCATTTTGAAACACATAATCTACCGCTTCATTTTCTGTTTCAAAAAAAATATTATTGACGACGGGTTTAAATCCATATTGTATGCCAAAAGCAACGTTAAATGCTGGATTTGTATCTCTCAATGGATGTGCGTATTCCAAATTTTCTTCTATCTCTTTTTTGAGTTCTTGAATCGTTAAAACTCTAATCTCTCGCATAGTCTTCCTTCCGCACACGTTAAGAGCAATCATTTACGAATCTATTCTATTATCTTAGTACGTTATATATTTACACTTTACTCTTTATCTTCCACTAAGAGAGAAAAAAGTAATTTTTGTTGCAATTTCATTCAAAAAACCCCTCTTTTCTCTTATAAAAAAGGCTTTACCCTTTTACATGTAAAGCCCTCTAAATTTTTAAAAATTGCATACTTAACACTTAAAAGGTATAACTGCCCCTAAACCATAGTTCCTTTTTATCGTTGGCATTGACATCATGGTTTTCATCTTCATAGGCAATCGTTGCACCGAGTCCTTTGAGAGTACCTTCAAGCATGGTTCCAGCATAAAGACTTGTAATATCTGCTTTATCCCCCACAAGAGGTGATACACCTTTATAATCAACATTCACATAACGCGCACCAAGGGTAAGATTTAATGGCTTGATGAGATAGTTTGCATCGATAGCATATTGTTTAGACTCATCATATTGACCTGCAAATACAACCGTTGAAGTATAGATAAGAGGTTTATTACCAGAACCTGCAACACCCCACCACGCATTACCATCTTGAATCTCAGCATACGCAATGTAGGTGTTAAACCCAGCGATGCCAATTCCTGCTTTTGCACCATAAAAATTAGAATCGGAGGTGGCACTACTGTCGTAATTAACATTGCCATACTGTGCTGCTACCGTATACGTAAAAGCATTGGCCTTACCTTCATACAAAGCATCAACATAAAACAGGCCATAGCCACTATGACTGCTTGCATCAAGGGCACCATAGGCTGCGGTGAATGTGGTATTGGTAAGTGATTTATTGATGATAGAAAGAGCATATGCATGATCAAATGTCAAACCATTCATACTATCTCCGAAATCAGCTATCTTTCCATCACCATCCGTCCATCCTTGAAATTTATCGACATACGCGGCTGAAACAGTGGTATTAGGAATATCTTTACTGATGACACTGACCCCTTCGAAAGACTCAACAATTAAACGAGATGGGGCACTTCCGATAAGAGGCATATCGATATACTGACGACCTGCTTTAATCGTTGTTTTGCCCACATCATAAGAGAGATACGCTTGAGAAAGTACGACTCCAGATCCCCACATATCCATTGCGCCAGCACCAGGTGTTGTACCATAGGCTGTTTTTCCATCTTTATCCACCCAAGGTGAATTAGAACTTTGAAAACCAACGCCCGCTTTGAAATTATAAAAAGAGGCTGTTTCATAATCAAGTTTTACGCCAAGATCAATAATATTTCCCTTAATGGCGGTACCAGAAGCTGTCGTTCCTTTTTCCCAATCACGATCGTAATAGTACGCCTTAAGTTCACCTTGTATTTTTCCTTCTTTAAATGCATCCGGTAAAGAATCAGCCGCATACGATGCTGTTCCCATTGCCATGATGGTAGCCAGTGAAAGTTTGAGCAATTTCATTTTTTCTCCTTGACGTTATAGTCTGCTTTACATGTAAGCCTTCAATGCAGAAGGCACCACAAATATCTCTTAATTGTCATTACTCTTTTTACATAGCTCTATTCTTGCATGGATGACACTTGACATGAACGATGGTCCCATTCAAAACAGAGACGAAGAAAAGAGCTCCGTTCGATTCATCCTCAAACAAAATCTATAGTTATTCTTAAATGAATGTTTTAATTTATATAAAGAAGTATAAAGTAACAAACTATCCAGAGTCTCTGATGAAACTAAAAATAAACTTATATGAATAGATATTTTGAAGAAAATATTGCAGTTGTTTGATATCGTTAGTAAGAAATAGAAATAATCACACGGTAGAGAAGAGAATTAAATAAGTATTTACTTCCATCTAGGAAAGAAGAGTAATATGTTTACCCTTAATAGTGGCGAATTTGGGTAATTTGATATTTCCAAATTCACTCTAACGTAAGCAATGGCACTGTTTTATGAGAAAATTAACACCCAGCGGCTACGCCCATTGTGTCTTTCGCAAATTCTATACAAAAATCACGAATATCAATTCTAACTTTCTGAAACTCCTCACTCTTTAAAAATGTTTTCAAAGCGGGGTATTTTCGAGTGTACTCTATACTAAATTTTTGAGCATTATCATCAAATAACTCTTTCCATTCCAGTTGCGTATGTTGTTTTGTAAAAACTGCCCCTTTCATATTTGTGGCATCTTTCATATAAATGATGTAGTATTTTTGACCTAATTCTGAGTCTGCTATACTGGATGTACATACTAGCCCCAAAACTAAAAAAATTAAAATATGCAATCGCATTAGTGGTTTCATACGTCACCTCATCCTAAATTCTCGTTCTATTTAAACTGACTCAATTCTTGATTTAAATTCTCTGCAAGCTTCGAAAGATGTTCAGCTGCTGAGGCAATCTCTTCAACACTTCTGGTATTCGTATTGGAGAGTTCACTGATTTGACGTATTTGATCAATGATATTTAAAGCTTGGTTTTGTCCTAACTCAGCTTCTTTGACTGTTTCCAATGCCATATCTTTTGCGTGGTACATATTGACAACGGTTTTTTTCATGAGTTGTTCAGTGGTTTCTGCTCTTTTGCCCAAATCTTGCATTTCTTGTGAATTAATTTTTATCATTTCCGTTGCAGATAGAACCGATTGAACAATCGTCGAGACAGTCGTTTTACTTTCAATCAAACTTTTTTGTGTACGCTCTGCTAACTTGCGCACTTCATCGGCAACAACAGCAAAACCTCGTCCATGCTCGCCTGCCCTAGCCGCTTCTATTGCGGCATTAAGGGCTAAGAGATTGGTTTGCTCCGCTATCTCTGCAATTACCGAGAGAATTTGTTGCACTTGCGTCACCTCTTGATCTAAACATTCAAGTTTGGTTGACAAATCTATTTGTTTGATAACAACTTTTTGCAAACTATCGGAAACGATAAAAACTTCATCGGATGCAGTATTGAGTTCATTCGAAACACGCATAATCACCTCTCCCGAAACAGCTGAGCTTTTAGCACTTTTATCCAATATCGCAATAACTGATTCTGTTGCGTTTGTTGTAGAAATGGCTTTTTGATTTGTCTCTTCGATCCTGCCACTAATATTCATGGAGGTGTTGGCTAATTCATCAGCAACGGCTGCATTCTCTTGTGCGGTTATTTTAATATTATTAATGGCATTGGAAAAATCAGACAATAGTGCATTGACACTTTTGACAATTTCCGCAATTTCATCTTTATTTTTAATTTCTATGCAATGTGAATACTCTTTTTGATACGTAATGTAGTGACATTCTTTGGTTGCATGACGAATAGAAGCATGAATTCTATGCGTCAAAATCCAATAGAGTAACCCCATAATGACAATAATAGAAATTGATATACTAAGCCCTAAAAATTTTGCGTTTTCTAATGTTTTAAATTCATTTTCTTGAATGGATTGATTCATATTTTCGATTATTGCTTTTATGACGCGGTGGTGATCTCTAATACTTAAGAGTAGTTTTTGAAATTGCTTTCCCTCTTCCGTATGATAAAATTCTTTTATATGAATGGCATACGTAAATTGATCTATCATTTTAAATCTATCCTGTGTGAGGGTATTATAGATCGTCAATTCATCAACAACTTTATTAAGGGCATCCAGCTTTTCAATGTTTGTTTGAGCTTTAAATATATTTATATAATCATTAATTTTGTTAAAACTTCCATTATAAAAATCTATATTTTCTTTATCATAACTCAGTTGATAACTTAAAACAAATACCGGCAACATGGCACTAGCTTCTCTTAAATTACCAATCATTTCAACTTTTTTAGCTGTCTGTTGTGCATTATTTGTATTCATAATCAGTAAATACGTTAAACCCATTAAACTCAAAATAAATAAAATCAGTAAAGAGAATAATTTTCCACGTATAGTTTGAAACATATTCAATTCCTTTTCACTTAATTTACACATGCACGCAAAAAAGGCATAGCGGTATCATCCATGTTTATACCGCTATGCCTCTCAAAAATTTAGAATTTATACGAAGCTCTAAACCAAAAATCATGCCCATCAGCATCTTTGTCATACTCTTGGTATGAAATATCTGCACTTAACCCTTTAAAGGCTCCCGAGAAATTATAGGTTGTATACAAATCGGTAAAGGCAAAATCCAGATTTTGTGCATTGTCTTCAACACCTGTGTATCGGGCACCTACTAAGAAATTGATGTTTTTAAAGAGATAATTTGCATCAATGGAATAGGCATCGGTATCTCTTGTAAATGTTCCTGGTTTATTTTGTAAACCTTTAGCAAAAACATTTTGAGTACCACCGCCAAGACCACCGCCCATAGAGTTACCTTTGATATCGCCATCTTTCGTAATGGTGGTATAAGCAACATAGGTATTAAAGTCACCATACCCAAGGCTAACTTTTGCACCATACATCGTGCCATCTTTTTCATGCAATTTTTCAGTATCTTTGTACTCATAATTCGCGGCTAGTCCATACATAAAATCACCTACATGGATTTCATAAGCAGCTTCTGCATAGTAAAATTGTCCTACGCCTGATGCTGTATTATTGCCGTTAATACCCAACCATTGCGCTGTTAATGTTGTATTGGGAATCGATTTATTGATGGCAAGTAAGGTGTAGGCATCATCACCTAGCGTACTATTGAGATTATCAAAGTCTGCAACATTGCCATGGAAGTCTGTTCTGTTTTGATATTTGGTAATGACGCCTGCCATTAACGTCGTTTGGGGTAAGTCTGTGTTGGTAAGAAGAGCGCCCTCAAAAGATTGTTTAATCACACGTGATCCACTGCCAGCGACTAAAGGAGTAAAAATGAATTGTCGACCTATTTTTGCTGTTGTTTTACCTAAAGTGTACTCAAGGTAAGCTTCGGATAATACCGCGCCAGAACCATACATATCAGGAGAAAAATCTCCTTTTGCACTCCCCGCTGTTCCTACGGCACCATCCGCAAAGGGAGAACTGCTCGTTTGGATCGTTGTCCCAACTTTAAAACCATATAATGAATCCGTTTGATAATGAAGCATGATTCCCGTTGTAAAGATATCCGAATTAGCTGTAGATGTTTTGCTATCAAAAGCACCTTCTCTATCAAAATAGTATGCTTTAATCTCACCATTGACTGAGCCATTTTTAAAGGCATCCGCCAATGTATTTGATGCGGCAAACGCACTGGAGGTTAACCCACCTAAAAGAATGGTGACTAACGATATTTTTGTTAACTTCATGTTTTTTCCTTAAACATAGTAATGTTATTTTTCAATAACTGCTCTTTAAAATCAGAAAGGGATTCCCCGAAATATTTTCTGATTCACCGTATCTTACAACCCATAACACCGCTAAATTTAGTGTATGCCTAATGGTTTATTGAGTTTAATAGCACATTGATTTTGGTGATTACATGTAAAACCTGCATTAAAATAAACTACTTTTGAAACATCTACTTCCGCTTTTTTCAATTTGTAAAATGCTTCCAGCGATCGATTCCCTACTTGACATGTAAAAATAACGACTTTATCTTTTGGTAATTTTTGAGCTAACGTTAAAGCATCGAATTTGGCTGCATCAATATTGATTGCATTTTGAATATGTCCTTGCGTATACTCCTCAAAAGATCGCACATCCACTAAAACAACATTACGAGGGACTGTGTCATTTAAAATGTGTGTTTTAAGCCACTCACCATCGACGGTTCCTCTATCCGTACCTAATTTGACACCATCAACATAAGCATCTTTTTGAGCCAAAGGAACTGTCTCTATCGTTTTAGACCCATGCGCTGTCGTTTGCAACCCTGCGGCTTCCCATTCGGGATAACCTCCAGAAAATACGCTGACATTGTGATACCCAAACGCTTGGAGCTTTTTAGCAAGATTGTGCGATTTTACACACGAATATCCCGCACAAAATGTCACAATCTCTGTTGTTTTATCTTGGGGCAATCGACCTTTTAGTGTTTCGACTTCCGTGTCGGTTATGGAAAGAGCCCCTGGAATCGTTCCTGCCTTGTAAAGAACATAAGGACGCGCATCAATCAAAAGAACCCCATTGTTTTCAACACTGTTTTGAACGATTGGAAGCCCAACTTCTACGTAATTTTTACGACGCCACTCAGCCTCACCCGCTAAATATACTCTGATCGTGCTGTACCCTTTTTCTTTCAAATACCGAGCGACCACAGCGCTTTTTTCGCAATCAACGCCTCCACAAAAGACAATAAGCTCTTTATCTTTATCCACCGTACTTAATTGCCCAATATATGCCTCTATCTGCGTATCTGGAATATTGATACTGGAGGGAATCGTCCCTGAAAGATATTTTGCATGAGGGCACGCATCAATGAAAATAGCTTTTGCACTTTCACGTGTTCCCATCCCAACAGCGTCTTTGACATACGCATAATCAACAACACTCAGTTGATACGTTTCGATTAAAGCTTTAACCGATGCCACAGGCTCAGCCAATGCGTTTGTCTCTTGGTTTTTACTGGAAGGTTCATGTATGGAACATCCTAAAAACACAAGGTTCACAACCATCAGAGCACGTATAAATACTATGAATCGCATTGTCTCTACTCCTTTGCATAAGATCCAAAATAAACAGTTGATGCACCATCCCCTCATCAAATTTTGATGTCAGGGAATGGTGCCCTAAGCCCTTATTTCGCTTTCAAACTTAAACTATGATCCGTTGCCCACTCTTTTTTGTATTCATGCGCAACACCGCGATGACAATAGATGCATTGCTTTTGCTCACTTTCAGGTTTTGCATTATTAAAGCTATGAACTTCTCGTGCCAATGGATCCATGCTGGTAGGAAGATCTTTTCGTATCTTCGCATGGCACGTTACACAGGTTTCAGAATTGACATCCGAAATATGTTTTAATGCGGTTCCCGCCAATGCTTCACGATTTTTATCGATCCACTCTTTGGTATCAAAATCGCGTATGGTCATATAAGTGATGGCATCTTTTAAACCAGACATTTTGGCACCTAAGTAATTTCCAATACCCGGTCCAATATGGCAATCGACACATTTCACCATAACACCTGCACGGTTATTGAAGTGAGAAAACTGAGGGTTTTCAGGAATAAGTGAATGTTTCGTATGGCAACTGATGCAGTACTCATTACTGCTTGTTTTATGCATAACGACAACCGAAAGTCCCGACAAGAATACCCCGATAATACACCCGCCCAATAGTAACAACACAATTTTGACTATTCTTGATTTCATTATATTTATTCTCCTTAATGATGATATGATGATGTCAAATGATTCATAGCCTCTCATTTCAATTGAAATCCTCAGCTACCAACGCCGTCAGCGCTAACGCTCCCTCATAGAACGGGGTTTGGACGTGCGTTAGTGCAAGTTTTTGAAATTCTTTAAACCAAGAGGCAAAAAACTGACGTGAGATACACTCAAAAATTGCACTCAAACGTTGATACTCCACTTCATTTTCATCCTCAACACTTTTCTGTCGCAACAGTGTAATCACAGCAAGAGCGTCAAGAATAACACCGATGTAGTCAAGCCTATCATCAATTTTTTTGTATCCTGTGTAGCCCACATCAAGATAGAGTTCTGCAATGGAAGAGAGAAAATCAGTATCTCCCATTTGGCTATAAAGCTGTGCATAAGGTGGTTTTGGTCCATATTCAGGAGAAATTCCACGAAAGAGCTTCGTCCAATCACGTTTCAACTCTAACAAATGAGGTTCTGATTCATTATCACCGCATAGTGCGGCATAATCACGCATTTTTTTGACCGCTTTTCGCATTGCATCATCTTCAATCGACTCCACATCCAAAGTGGCAACACTATGGGCATAGATTCCATTTGGATTGGTCAAATAAAAACTTGCCAACAGTGCAAAAATCTCTGCATCACTTTGAAGATTATCAATGATATTTTTCTTATTTTCAAACGTCATGACTTCCCGCCCTTTTATCTAAATTCGAGATACTTATTGTGCATAAGTACCTCGGCTGACACATCACTTGCGTGGTTTAACTTTTTCATCTTCAATGTAAAACACATTGGGTTTTGCACCAAATTGAGATGGCAATGGCTGAGGATTCTCTTGTTTCATCAAGATCGCAATCGGGCTACTTGGATCATCCAAATCTCCAAAAATACGAGCTCCACCTGCACATGTTTGTACACAAGCAGGCAAAAGACCTCGAGTTCTTCGATCCGCACAGAAATTACATTTGCTGACGGTTCCCACTTTAAATCGTGGTTGCATCACCTTTTCCCATTCCGTCTGCTTACCCGTTTCCCAGTACGTCGTTTTATCCTTAATCAAATAACGAGAGCCATAAGGACATCCGGGGATACACGCTTCACAACCGATACATTTATCTGCATCGATTTGTACCGTACCATCCGCCATTTTCATGGAAGCACCGGTTGGGCAAACTTTGACACAAGGCGCATCGTCACAGTGATTACAAATTCGTGGTTCATACTCAATGAAGGCATGTGGATAGAGCCCATGTTCATGAAGTAAGGTTTTGCACCAAAAGACACCTGGAGGTGTGCCATTTTGTGCTTTACACGCAACCGTACACGCTTGGCATCCATAACATCTTCTTTTATCTATAATTAATCCCAGTCTCATTTTTGTCTCCTTATGCTTTATATACTTTGCAAGCAGTACTGTTGATAACCCCTTGAGAAATCGCGCAAGAGTTCTTTGGTAAACCGCTTGTCAATTTGTTATACATAGGATAGTTAGCAGCTTTTTGTCCCAGTGTTGTCACCATACGACCTGTAGCTCCTGCAAAACCAACGACACCTGGACGAATTAATTCCGTTACATGTAAAGGTGCTTTTGCCTTACCATACTTAGATTCGCACCAGCAAAGATCATGTTCTTTCAAGCCCAATTTTTGTGCGGTACTTGTATGCATGGACATTCTTCCAAAAGCAGGGTCAAATGTACCCGCAGCTTCTTGGAGCCAAGGCATCTGATCGGCCCCTCCACATCGCGTTGGTAGTGTCGGAGATTTCCAATTGATAGAGATAAGATTATATTCATCCGTTTCCTTGATCTCTAATAACTCTTTTGTTCTCCATTTAATGATTGGTTCATAGTAATTGAAATTATCTTTCCAATCTAACCCAGGGTATTTATTGATTGTTTCCGCATGGGCTTCAAAATATTTTCGTTGCGCATCGCCAGATATTTTGGTGGTACTCCAGTAAACAGGGTGTCTGGATTCTCCATCTTTGTACCAATAAGCGTTATACGCTTCAGCAGGGGCACGATAAGAGACAATAATTCCATTCTCTTTAAAGTGTTCCATTCCCACTCCAAAAGATTTTCTAACTCCCTTATCCCATATTTCAGTCACTGTATAACGTTTATTTAAATCGAGGAATTCGCCTTTATCTTCTTCAAGATGCGCGTTCGTCACCTCACCTAAGATGATTCCGACCTTATTGATATCCGCATTAAACTCTTTCATAATGCCGATTCGTTCCGCCAATTCCATAATAATATCTTGAGGTTGACGTGTATTGTAAATAGGGGCGATTGGATCGCGGTACATCATGACACGTACATTGTTGGTCTCTTTTCCCGAAATATCAAAAGCGCCTTCAAAACAGTTAACCGACTCTTTTTCAAGTAAAGAGTGTGACGCAAATAAAATATCTGCCATTTGAGCCATTTCATCATAATGGTACGCTACGACGGCACCAAATGGAATTTTTTTAATGGCTTCTTCAATCATATAAGGATCAGACGTGGAGGATATAGGGTTACTTCCGATGGTTAAAATGGCCTTAATATCATAATCAAACCCATATTTTTTTGGATCGGATGTCACACGATACGCATTAACAGGAAGCGTATGTTTATGAGGGAACCAATCGTAAAGGTTAATATATTGAGGAGGCCATTGCATACGTTCCACATGACTGAGTTTTGCTTCACCTTTTGGAGCAACAACACCATCTTTATCAGGAGATAAGTGATGAACACCGCGTGCTTTACCTACCGTTCCTCCCGGTAATTCCATAGCACCAACAAGCATTGCAAGCATTTTTGTCATAAGATCATTTGCAACACCATCGCGTTGATTTTTAAGACCGCGTTTGGCTTCAACCAACGAAGTTCTTTTAGGCATTTTGACCAATTCGCCTTTAGAGTTTTCAAGATAGACAAATTCACCAATAGAAGCATTTGCAATATAATCAAACCCAATTTCTCTGGTTTTTTTGGCAGGAATATCGCAGATTTTTTCAGCCCATTCCGGCGTGTATTCTTTCAATGAGCGTTTGATGAGTGTTAATGCGCTCGTTGCTTTTTGACCATTTACCTCAATATTTTCAGCCCAAAGATCAGGTTCTTTAAGTGTTTTATCGTCAAAAGATTTCACTTTACCATCAAATTTATCGAATATTTGAGGTTTACCATCTTTCCCTCTTGCATACAATTCGTCTTGCCCAATAAGATAAGGGCTCGTTGTTCTCCATTGCAAGAAATGGAAATCCATCTTTCCAACTTCATAGAAAATAACATGTGCCATTGCCAACATAAACGCAAGATCACCACCCGGTCTACAGGCAACCCATTCGCCTTTAGAAGCTTCTGGACCACAGTGAGGATCAACCACAATCATCTTAAAGTCTCTATCTTTGTACATTCGATCAAAAAGTGTTCTAGCACCACCGTCTGAAGAAGCAAGGCTTAAACCAAGGTTCATTCCAATCGCCACAAAATATTTCAAATAAGAGCCATCGGGTCCAGAACCTGGGAAAACACCCTGAATAAGATCTGACGCATAGTGCAACGTACAGAGAATTCCATTGGACTTCACATAATTTGGCGTTTTAAAGGCATGCGCAAAATAGAACTCAAATGTGGAGAAATAATCCATATCACCAAATCCAACCTGATACAGTAGTCCACGAGGGTCTTCTTTATAGATTTTAGACAGTTTTTCGGCTGTTGTCCCAATGGCCTCTTCCCAACTGATTTCAACCCATTTTGGGTCAACATCGAGTCCCTTAACAGGGTTGGTACGTTTCATTGGAGCTTTAACGCGATAAGGATTGTAGGTATTTTGTATAATAGATTGCCCTTTAGCACACAATGCGCCTTTGGATGTTGGGGCTTTTGGATTTCCTTGTATTTCGACGGCTATACCATTTTCAACGCGATACATGTTGGGGCAACAACCGCGCATACACATTCTACAGTGCCCGTAATGCCAACCATCAGCCGTACTCTTCTTCATGTCCATCTCGGCAGCTTCCACAAGTTGCACAAGGCCAAGATCGATACCCATAGTAGCAAGTAAACCTGCAGCACCTGCCGCCTTTAAAAAGGATCTTCTTGTTACCAAAGTAACACCTCTTGTCTCTATTTCCATACTGAACCTCCTGATTCACTTTTTGGTCAAATTTTCTGGCTTATGGCAAAGCCCTTAGCCCATTTAACGGTATACTCATGCATAAAATGCCAGTTTCACTGACAGTTTTACACTCCACCAAAGGATTAAGCTCTCGAGAATAGACCCTCGACTCAAACCGCCTATTCATCATTGGGAAAATAGATTATTTTTAAATGTTTGTTACTCTCAAAACCATAACGTTAACGTCTGTCAAGAGAACTATTTTTAAATATAACCTTAAGAAAAACATTTATTTTTTGTACGAAGTTAGTATAAAGAAAATGTATCTAGAAGAAATTGATTAAAAATCTAAAAATAATTTATTAAATTTAGAGAATGGAGGATAAAGTGAAGAGGAGGAAATTGAGATTGTGTGAAATAATTTTTAATGCATATTTTTCCTTTAGTAAGAGTAGCAAAGTCGTTTTCTAACCCAACGTTATATATTTATAAATACAACGAGTGCATTATAAAGAGAATAGATCTAAACAAAATAGAGAAAAAATCTAAAAATAATTTTTAAAACGTAAAATGCCAACGCTTAAAAGAGGGAAAGTGTGAATTTACAGCCTTTTTGCGTATTGACAACACTTAATTGACCTTTTATAAGATTATTGACCAGCATCGTTGCGACATAAAGCCCCAATCCTGTCCCGAATTTTTTGTTTTTCGTGCTGAAATAAGGATCGAAAATAATAGGGAGTATCTCCTCTGGTATGCCACCCGCGTCATCTTCAATGCTAATTTCATTGCAGGTCACGCTCATCGTTATATGACCGTATTTCATATTTTTAGCGATAAAAGCATCAAAAGCATTGTTCAAAATGATCGTAAGGACTTGCACGAGTTCATTTTTGTAATTCATATGCATACAATCGTTTAGGCACTTTAAAGAGAGAACGATCTGCTGTTTTTTATAGCGACTTTCGACCAGTTTTATGGCATATTCGCAGACTTCTTTTAAACTAAAGTGTTCCTCTTGCCCCTTGGTTGCAAAAAAATTGCTAAAATCTTCGATCGTCGTTGACATATAGTTGAGTTGCCGTTCCGCTTCTATGGCTTTGCTTTCCAAGTATTCGATACTCAATTTTTGGTTGCGATGCGCTAAACGTAAATTGTTCAAAATAAGATTGAGATGATTCAGTGGTTGGCGCCATTGATGAGCGATGGAGGCTATCATCTCCCCCATCGAAGCAAAGCGAGACTGTTCTAACATCATTTTTTCATAGCGGTGTGAAGACTCTTGTGCCGAATTTTTCTCACTCACGATAGATTTTATTTTGAGATATAGGGCACTACTAAAGACAAACGCTTCAATACAGGTAAATATTTGCCGTGCATTGGTAAATTCAAGATAGATGCCCCAATCAAATATTCTCGATAGATTGATCAACACATAGTAGAGCACAAATCCCAAGAATCCAAAAGCATAAAAAAGCGCTGCAAGATTGCCTTTGTAGGCAGCGTAAAAACCAACGATAACAAAAACGATCGGAATAAACGCACCATAATAAACAGGCCCGTACCATAAATCTAATGGAATCAATATGAGAATCGAGAGATTGAGAAAGGTATTGAACTTGGGCATTTTTTCTTTTGTATTGAGAAATGCTTTGGTAAATATGATCGAAAAGAACATAATACTGTACGCATAAAGATCGTTCAATAAGACATGTGCGATATCTGGAAAATCTTTTAAAAGTATAAAAAAGTATTGCCATATATCGGACGTTGTTATAAGAACCCATGTCTGATAGATACCCAAATACAAATACTCTTTGGATCGAATAGAGAAGTACATAAAAAAGCTATACATGGACATGGTTAGCAAGATGCCAAATAAAAGACCATGATGATAATACTTTTCAGAGGAGATAATAAACGTTTCAGCAACGGAGGCATCAACAAAGTAAAAGTAACTAAATTGATCGAGCGCTTTTTCTGTTTTTACATGGATAAAGAGGGTTTTTTCACTATTGGCAGGAATGGATAAAACCGAAGATCGTTTTAAATATTGATCTGAGCTTATCGTTTCATGGTGGGAAACTGAGTTGTTCTCCACAACATAGAGATCAAAAGTAGCCCGTTCCCATCGTGCGACCCAAACCTTGTCAATCACACTATTGCTGCTATTGACTAACGGTATGCGTAACCAAAGATTATCATTATATTTTTTTCTTCGCAAAAGACGATTAAACGCTTTTGTTGTCTGAAACACTTTGGGATGCGCAATCGCATCTTCGATACTATCAAGACAATAGGTCATGTCTATCTCACGGTAAACAGGCACCTCTTTGGGAGTAATGTCCAATCCAAAAAGCGTATTGAGACAAAGCACTATACCCCATAGTATCTTCTTCATATCACTCTTTTACAACAGCTTTATAACCTACTTTGGGGACATTTTTAATGACACCTTCGGGAAGCTTATTGCGAAGATTAAACACAAGCGATCGCACAGCTGAAGTGCTCATTCCATTTCGCCAGATCGTATTTTCCAATTCGTCATAGGAGATGATGCGCCCAGGTGTTTTGATGAGTAATTCAAAAAATTTCTTTTCATGAAAATCTAAATAGACCTCTTCATCGCCAACAATGAGTTGCTTTGTTTTTGCATCATAGTAATCTTTTTCATTAAAATATTTTCGAGGATTGTCGAGCCTGACAATGTTTTCCATACAGGTGTTTAAGACTTTTTCGAGTTCCACAAGAGGAATCGGTTTGAGAAGATATTTCACAATATTTAATTCTACGGCTTTGAGTAAATATTCGGTATTGGTATAGGCAGTGGTAATGATGATTTGCACTTTTTTATCATTTTTACGGATTTTTTCTGCCAGTTCTAACCCATTCATCCCCGACATTTGAATATCTGCGATGACAATATCTGGTTTCTCTTTGTGGTACATCTCATACGCATCATTACCATTTTCGACAGCAATCACATTGGCCGAAAAGAACTCCAATAATTCAACCATATTGGCGCGTATAAAGCTTTCATCCTCTGCATACACTATTTTGATATTCTTTAACGTCATCATTTTTCCTCTCTCGTACATTACCCATACTCTTTAGAAAAATACACATACGTAAAATTGTATTGGATTTTTTTCGTTTGCTATTATAGTCTGAAATTTAATAATAAATATTTTTTTTTATAAATATTTTTGTTTCAGACAATCCTAACCCAAAAAATCTCTACGAAAAACAAGCCCTTAAAGTGCCATCAATGTGCGATACTCATGCAAAGCAAAATCATCGGTCATACCGCTAATGTAGTCGATGACAAGGCGCACTCTATAGTACCATTCCAGCATTGCAAAACGCTCTTCATCTTCGTGCTCCAACGCTTTCACATCATTTTGATACGCCACGATCTGTTTGGAGGAGATGCGTTTGATGAGTCTCATCGCGATAAAGCACTCTATTTTTTCATCGCTTAGTAACGCCGTAAACTCTTTACATGTAAGCTCCATGAGTGGCTTAAAAACACTCAAAAGACCGTTGATAATTGCGTAGCCTTGAAGTTCCAAGGTCTGTACATCTTTATTTTCATAGATATATTTTGCAGAAATCGTTTGTAAGATTTTGATCGCTTTATAGTATTTGCTCTCTTTGTCGTACTCAAGCAAGGCAGAATTAAAGCTCCCTTCATAGATTGCTTCATGGTTTTGGGTGTAAATATCAACCACATGAAAGACCAATGAAGTGACAAGTTTGGCGCGAACGAGCGTAAAAAAGAGATTGAATTGGTACGGTTCCTCGTTCTTTTTGGCTTGGTCGTAGCGCTCTTGAATCACTTCCAAAAGATAGGTCTCACCCTCTTTTTCGCACTCTGCTTTGATGAGTGCATAAACTCTATCCAGACTCAAAATGCCCTTCTCCACCGAGTCTTCCAAATCTGCCGTAAGATAAGAGATATCATCCGCCGCTTCCATGATGTAGGTCAGCGGAAAGCGGTGCCCGTGTTTTACATGTAAAGCATTTTGTATCTTTTCAACAGTGCTTTTTTCACTGAAATAAAACCCCGGCTTTTTCATGAGATAATCAAACGGCTCGCCTTTTTGAGGCTTATCCTCATACGCGCCACGCGTGTATTTGACCACCGAAGCAATTTGAGTGTAGGAGAGATTGAGACGTTGCAATTTCGTGATGACGCGAATGGCTTGGGCGTTGCCATCGTAGTTGCACAAATCTTTTGCCAGCATCGCTTTTAAAGCTTTTGTCTCATCCGAAGTTGCCTCAAGTGACTCAAGCAGCGGCAGCGCATTTTCTTTGATCCATTGATTGATCGTCTGCTCCGCAAAATGCCCAAAGGGAGGATTGCCGATGTCGTGAAGCAAACTGGTCATCTCGACCGTAGAGACAAATGCATTGTCAAGCCCATCCAATCCATACGCGTTGCGCCCCTCTTTTTGGAGTTTGCTCAAAATACTTTTAGCAATAAACCGCGCCGTCTGCGAAACCTCCAAAGAGTGCGTCAATCGCGTACGAATCGAAGCATTGAGCTCTAGTGCGAACACCTGCGTACGCTTTTGAAGCCTCCGAAATGCAGGGGCAGAAAGAATGCGCCCACGGTCACTCTCGATGGAATAGTCCAGATTGTCGATGGAGTTGACTTCTCTGGCGGTGGTAAGTTTTTTGCTGTAATCAATCATAGATGACCTCTTTAAAACTCACAAAAGAGCTTTATGTATTTGTGCGAATTTTGTTTTTTTCATTTTATACACTATAGATAAACCAACAGTTTACCTATTAATCGCTTTACATGTAAACTAAACATTAAGCTTTTTTATTGGCTTATAATTTCGCTTTTTACATTTTTTTTTAATCATGCACTTGCTAAAATAAAAAAGAAAACTTAAGGTTGATAAGCATGAGTAAATATGAGCCATTATGGGAATATCTTCAAAAAGATGCAAATGAAACGATCAAATTGACGTTTGCAGACATTAAAAAAATCATAGGGATTGACATAGACCATTCATTTTTGACCTATAAAAAAGATGCTAAAAAATACGGATACACCGTCGGGAAGATCTCTTTAAAAGAGGAACATATACAGTTTTCAAAAATTTAATACCTAAAAAAGCAAACCTTAGTGAATAGAGAATCTATTAATTATCATCACTTGCACACTTCCTTTAATTTCACCAACACCATCACTAAAGTATCGAGTTCACAGAACTTCAACAACTGCTCTCCAACCACATTTTGCTCTTCCAAACGCTTTACATGTAAACGCCTTTTACTCATTTCATAAGCTTACACACCACATTATCGGTCAATATTTGCATCTGCTGAATAGCAATTGTATTGAGCTTTTGAAGCCTCTCTTTTTGTCCCAATCCTTCTTGTATAAAGAGTGCATTAAGCGTTTCTAGATTTGCCAAACAGACAAGTTGGCTAACATTGGCATCGTCACGGATATTGCCTTTTCGCTCAGGATTTGCATCGCGCCACATTTTAGCACTCATACCAAAAAGTGCTACATTTAAGATGTCAGATTCACTGGCATAGACGAAATTTATCTGGCTAGGAGTAAGCTCTTTTGGGATGAGATTTTCTTTAATGGCATCGGTATGGATTTTGTAATTTAGCTTTGTGAGATTTCGGCGAATATCCCAACCGAGTTGTTTTAGCTCCTCATCTTTAAGTCTTTGAAACTCTTTAATAAGGTAGATTTTAAACTCTGCGCTAATCCACATTCCAAACTCAAAAGCAATGTCTTTATGGGCATATGTTCCACCGTATCGTCCCGCTTTGGCTACGACTCCTATGGCATTTGTCTTTGCATTCCACTCTTTAACACTCAACTTGTAGCTATTGAGTCCTGCTTGAGATGTAATTATGGCGAATTCGCCATAATTAAAATTTGGATTGTAAATCTTCTCCCAAATTCCTAAATACTCAATGGTATTTCTATTTCTAAGCCAATCCGATATAAAAAAATCACCATCTTTAGCCTTGAGCATATCAGTAAGCGATATATAATCTTCATCTTCTATTTTTAAAATTGTAATCTCATTGTCAAGTACGGTTATATTCGCCATGGGTTACCTTTTTTTAGCAACTATTTTACGCTTCATTGTTCAATTGCTTTGAAAAAATTTCAATTTGAAATGCTTTGTAACGCAATAATCCACACGCCAAAGTTCATAGTTTTTTTACATGTAAGAATAAAAAAGTAGCCTGTCACCGTTTTCTCTAGTTAATCTTTTTGTATTACAAAACATCATTAATCACATCAATCTCATATCGCATCAATTTACTATTTTTATTTTTTGCATGTTCTTGCACTATTTTGATTACTGAATTTTCATCAAAGTCAGAATGAATATATTCTTTTAATTTTTTTATTGCGGAGTTTGGTACACCATATTCTGATAGTATTGTCAGATTATCTCTAATAAAATCATTTTCAAGTTGAGCTGCAAAAAAAAGATAACTTTTTGATTCCAGTCCATTTTTTTCGAAAATATATTGTTGCAGAGAATTCACTACACTGATCCATTTTGGAACCTTATAGGAAAACCAATGTTTTGATATTTGAAAAATTCCTTGTATTGAATCATTTGCTATTTCAGAATCTGCTTTATTCTTATTCTCATATTGTGTTTTCCGAAATGCAATATCACTTTTAATTAATAAAAAGATATTTTTATTATGAGCATACTCAGAAACCATTTTAACTAATCTTGGTGATGTCATTTGGTTGGACTGTTCTTTTGGTTCACGTAAATTATTCCAAGCTAATTCTAAAATATATTGTAATTGGTCATATGAAGGTGTATTTTTGTCCCATAAAAGTAGCTGTTTAACAGTATATTTTTCACTATAATAAACTTCATGTACAATTTTTTTATTTTTTGTAACCTTCTTACTTCGTTCAATAGTAACTGTCCTATTTAAGTTACTAATTTCTTGTAATATCTTCTGTTGTCCATCTATTGAAACACCATTTTTCTTAAAAATATTTTTTTCTTCTTCGATAATATCATTTAATTTTTTATATTCATTAGTTGTTTTATCCTTAATTTCGTTATCATCAAGATGAATCAAAAGCTCTGGTTTGGTATGTCCTTTTTTTTCTTCTTGTTCAAAAAAAGGAATATCTATAATGAACTTATCTTTTGGTTTAGCTGGGGGAATGTAAAAGTCATATATCTTTCCAATATAATGAACCATCATTCTTCCGGCGCGCCCTTTAATATTGGAATAATCGAAAAAATCAATAAAATTATCTTTGTTTTTTTTAGCTTTCCAGTTATCATAAATAATTACATTTTTAGCACTAGTATTTACGCCTTCTATAATAGTTGATGTACAAAATAAATATTGTAAGTCTTTATTATTGAAATATTTAATTATAGATGTTGTTATGTGCTTTTGCAATGTGCCATCATGCATGCCAATTTTATATTTTAATGCCTCAGATAAAGACCATTTTTCTTCAATCTCCTGTTCAATATTTTTTTCAATCCATTGAATTAATGAAACTTGATTGTCTCCTTTAATATTTTTTGATTGCAAAAATTCATAAAATTTTGTAGAAAGATTTCTTACCCGAGCAGGAGAAGAGCAGTAGATTAATGTTTGTTCTTTTTTCAAATTTCGCTCTAATAATAAATTAAATAGAAGATTTTCTTTGTACTCTACTACAGCTTTGTTATATTCTTTTTTAGTTTTATATATTTTTTTATCAAACTCTAATTGATAGTCTGTATATAAATCAATTATTTTATTATCAATAAGCGAGTAATTTGTTGGATAAAATTCAGCGTTATATTTTTTTGCAAATCCTTCTGAAACACCATCAATATTAGGCCCTAGTAAATAAAACCTACTTTTAAATTTTGTCAGTAATAAATGGAATGCATTATTTAATGTATCTGCTCTTTCATCACCTCTCACTGCACTTACTTTATAAAATTCATCAATTATAAAAAAATCTATATTCTCAAAATATCTATATTCCATTACTCGTTCAGCAGTAAACAAATAAAGATTTTTTAACTCACTAGATGGCTCCTGAGAAGTTCTAATAATAATTTTATAGTCTTCTTTATATTTTCTGAGCTTTTTGCGTGTTTCATCAAGTAGTGCAAGTGTCGGCTGAATAATTACAATATTTTTGAATCGTTTACTCGCAACAATATCTTCAATTAACAATGATTTACCAAAACTAGTAGGAGCACTTAAAATTAAATTTTTATTTGTTTCAAGTATAGAAGAAAGAAACTTTTGTTCTTCATGAAAATATATATTATCTATGTTATTTGATCGATGATATTCTTGTCTTATTGATGCGGCATTACCTGAGAAAGATAAATTTTCTTTTTTTAAATAAGGATAAAAACCAGCTGATTCAATTAAGTCAGCCCAAATCTCTTTTGTTTCTTGTGGAATAAAATCAGGATAATCTAACTGTCTATCTAAAATATGAATTATTATTTTTCGCCCATCATGACTTTTAGTTTCATCTCTAAGCAATACAGAACAATTTTGCGCAATATCAAAACTTTGTTCTAATGATAAACTAGTATTATTTAGAATAGTATCAAATATATTTTGTTCCATGATTTATGCCTTTTGCTGGTAATGCAATTTTGCATGTAACTTCTTGACAAGCTCTTTTTTATCGGGAACAGGAAAAAGCATTAACACAATATCAAGGTTTGTTGAAATAGGCTCACCAACTTTAGCACTACTCTTTAACGTTGTTAGTTCAGTATCAAAGAGAGTTTTTAATTTTTGCATCTCCTCTTCATATTCTTTTTTAAAAGCATCTGTTGTTTCGTCAGTATGATTTGCAAATATTTTTGAAGTATAAGTGCATAGCAAGGGGATTGTTATACTTTTAAATATATCTTGTAACTTACCTTTTCCTGTTTGAATATTGTCAAGTTGTTGAAACCAATAATCTTTGCTTTTCAAAAACTCTATATAGTTCTCTTTTGTATTCAAATCTTTATATTCTCCAATATTTATAAAAGCTCTTTTTTTATTGCCAATTAAGATAAACTCTCCATTTAAAAAATCACGATTAAAATGCTCTTTAATATCTTGAATAAGTTCCTTTACACCAGATTCCCCCGTCCGATGTAATTTTGATTCACCTAAATATAAAGATTGTTCCTTTAAATTGTGTACGGATGGTCCAATATGAATCGTATCCAAACCTTTAACAGTAGGACCATAAGCGTCTTTAAAATAAATTTTTGAAATAAGAGGTACTGTATTAAGATAATCTCTCAATAGTAAATGTAAAATGACTTCACCAAATTCACCACGATTGAGATACCTTTTTTCAATAAATTCTTCAGAATTGTTGTAGAGTCTGTCACCCTTTTTATTTAGCTTATTATGTTCTACTTTGCCTGTATCATATTCTTCGATTTTATATACTTGCCTTGCTGCTTTGATAATTTGTTCTCTAGTGTAAGTTTCTAAAATACCCTCATGAAATCCAAATGAAAAATCTACTATTGCATCTATTATTTTTTCTACTAATTCATCACATCTATATCTACCAAGGTCATATCCAACAAAATATGTTTTCAAGTCTGCGTTGGATATGTGTTCTGTAATAACATATTCTGAATTAAAAATACTCAATATGTTTCCTTTTCTATATATATTTCATTTAATCGACACTTAAAAGCTCAAAAAATGCACTTTCCACTTCTTTTTCTTCATGCTCTATCCCCTTTTTTGCTTTCCATTTTTATTTAAATATTTTGTCATATTTTTTCCTTTTTAAAATAGCCACAAAAGATAGTAAAAAATATTCCAACATTATAGTTTTGAAGTAAATAAAGTAAATTGCATAAATATGAAGTTTTGAATTGCACAAGCGAGTGCCTGCGTGTAGGAGAGTGTCTAAATCGTTAAAGCCTAAATGCGTGTCCGAAAAATGAATCAGTTTCACGGTGCTTCTTTGTATTATTTCCTTCGATTATAGCAAAGATTAATACACATTAAGAGAAATTTATGATGAGAAAGGAAGGTTGTGGGAAGTTTGGAAGAAAAAGAAACGCTCGAACCGGGCAATTCGAGCGTTTTGTATGAAAAATTGGTTATTTACACAAAAAGGAGGTTTTTGTCTTGGTAAAGAAAGTATAGAGGATTAGGCTAAACAAGAAGTGAACCATTGGTAAATAAATGCTAAATGATGCACTTTTTTTGCTTCTTATTCTATTTATGACCAACGAAGGAGTATACTTATTTTGAGTATTTGTTCTAAGGAGCTATAACAGATGAAAGAGCCTTCACACACTATCATCACGATCAGTCGCCAAATTGGAAGTGGTGGTGCGTTTATCGGACAAAAGTTGGCGAAAGAACTGGGCATGAGTTATGTTGATCGAGAGATCATCACGCAAGCGGCTAAAGAGTTCTCTCTTTTAGAGGAAGACCTTGAATCTTTGGATGAAAAAACCCCCTCTTTTTGGCAGTGTTTCTTCCAGTCAAGCATTTGCAGTCCTGACGTTTACCTTCCACCGCAAGTCTTTGTACCAACCGAAGAGGCAATTTTTAAAGTTGAGACGCAAATTATCAAGCGTATTGCCAAAGATCGCTCTGCGATTATCATTGGGCGATGCGGTTCGCACATCTTACGCGACAATCCCAATCACCTCAGTATTTTTTTACATGCAGACGCTGATTTTCGCAAGAAACGCATCGAAGAGCTTTACAAGATTTCAGGAAAAGAAGCGGTGAAAATGATGGAACAAAGTGATGGAGAGCGAGCGCGTTACCATCAACTTTTGGTTGAAAAACAGTGGAGTGATGCTGTTCAGTACGATCTGTGCATCAACACCTCTAAAATAGGAATCGAAAGCGCCATCGCATTGATTAGCGAAACGATTAAGCGCTACCAAACCCGCTAAAAGAGGGCTTATGCCTCTTTTGGCTTTGGTTTGCGTGTACGTTTAGGCTTTGCGGGAGGTGTTGCTTCACGTTGTGTAGCACTTTCGGCTGTAGCGACTTTAGCACCACTTTTTTTAGAGGGCTGATAAAGCATGTGATGCCAGAGTGAAAAACCAACAAGCGCCACACCTGCGCCAATGTGAAGATTTTTCATGATCTTAGACTTCATCCCAAAAGAGGTACCGATCACTATCGCCATTGAGGCGGTCATACCGATCTTAGCGGCCTCTTTTTTCGTATCTAAATCCCATGTTTTAAAGCTTGGTAGCTTTAGCTCTTTTTTTGTCAAATTTTCGTTTTGCATTTTTTCCTGTCTCATACGTTAACGCCAAGGTTAAAACCGCGGCAATTCCAAGGGGAAAGAGAAGAGGCATGTAAATCCTTTATGATATAAATTATCATAATTATAAAACCTCTCCCCTAAGACTCAGCTTAGCTTTTCTCAATACGAATTTTTTGCATGGAATTGAGTAATAATCCAATCGTCGTACCATTGTGTAAAAAGGCTGTTTTGACAGGACTGAGCAAGCCTAAAGCTGCTCCCATCAATATAAAACTATTAATGCCAACGGTAGCGTTAAAATTGCCATTGATGCG
>Ga0302209_10000066_pt1 | contig 49420 bp, 33 predicted proteins | sample II_Fen_E3_1_FD_194574 | JGI IMG/M metagenome (GOLD analysis project Ga0302209, IMG submission 194574) | Peat permafrost microbial communities from Stordalen Mire near Abisko, Sweden - II_Fen_E3_1 | ecosystem: Environmental > Terrestrial > Soil > Wetlands > Permafrost | place: Sweden: Abisko...
AATCAACATTAAAAAAATGTAATAATACTCTTGATATTTGGATTACAACATAGAAGGTAGTAGGTAGAAAGTAGAAAGTAGAAGGTTGGTTGTTGTTGTAGATTGTAGACAAGAAATTGAGTGAATGAGTGTTATTCAGTTACATTTTTCGACTACACCATGCTTTTTTAAGTTAAGTACATTATTTTTGTTTAAAAATATATATCTTTGCATTTGAAAGTAACTAAAAGAAAAATTTATGTTGATAACAGACTTGCTGAACCAGGAGTGGAAAAAGAGTTACAGGGCTAAAGGATTTTACAAAAATCTGGCTGTAAGTATAATGCTTGGATTCTTTGCACTCTATATGGCTGCTATTTTTCTGATTTTCGGTTTGTCGTTAAATATCATTCTTGAGAAAGCGAACAGTGCATTAAATCCAATGCAGTTATTCAACGGGGCCATGTTGTATATTATTCTTGGCGGTTTGGCAATTCGTTTCTTTATGCAGCCATTGAATACCTTTAATTTGCCTCCTTATCAGGTGTTGCCGATTAAGCGTTCGAAACTGATCAATTTCCTCATGCTGAAGCCACTTGCCAGTCCTGTCAATTATTTTCTATTACTGGTGGTAGTGCCATTTGCCATAAAATCAGTAGTTGGATATTATAGCGTTTCAGTAGCTTTAAGATTTATTTTGACTTTTATTTTCGTTGTGTGGTTTGACTCTTTGACTGCAGCATTCCTGAAACGGAAATTTGGTACCGGATTGTATTCCTTTTTACTGATTATACTGGTCATGCCATGTATAGCAGCTTTAGAATACTTCAAGGTGTTCTCTCTGTTTGCCGTATCCAGGGTAGTTTTTGATTTTATAATATTAAATCCAGTTGGTTTAATCTTGCCCTTATGTGCTGTGGCAGGAGCCTATTTATTGAATAAGTGGTTCTTCTCTACTAATTTTTACCCTGAAAAGTTTAATATTAAAATTAAAGGAGATAAAACAGTAGCAGCTGATATATCCTTTTTGAACCGTTTTGGCATAATTGGAGAACTTATTACGCTGGAAATAAAGCTGATTTTAAGACATAAACGCACAAAAAGCATTCTGTATATGTCAGTGCTTTTCTTGTTTTACGGATTGCTTTTTTATACCCGTAAGGAATTCGTCGACAACAATGGGATGCTATTCTTTGCAGCCATGTTTATTACTGGTTTTCTAATGTTTATGTTCGGGCAATGGATCATCAGTTGGGATGGTTCGTATTTCGACACTATTATGACTAAAAACATTCCGGTAAGGTCGTATATGAATGCTAATTACTTTCTATTATTAGGATTTAATATTATTTGTTTTGTGGTGACGACTCCTTACTTTTTCTTCGGAATGAAAATTGTATACTTACATTTGGCAGCTTTTCTATTCAATATTGGAGTGAATGTTTATTTCCTGATTTATATGGCAACCTTTAAGAATACCCGAATTGATTTATCTAAGTCATCAGCAATGAATTATCAGGGTACTTCCTATAAAAGTATGCTGATCATACTTCCAGTCATGTTTTTGCCAATGATTATTGTATATTCATTATCTGCTTTATTTTCACTGTCTGTTGCCCTTTGGACTTTATCCTTGTTAGGACTCACAGGTGTTATGTTCCGTAATTCATTGATTACCATTTGCGTCAATCAGTTTAATCGTAGAAAATATAAACTGGCAGAAGGATTCAGAGAAGGTGAGTGATTGATGATTTGAAGATAAACTAATTTGACGATTTGAAAATATCTTTAAAATACTATTTTACTGATTGCCAAAGTTATTTATCAGTGAATAAACATTTTCCCAATTAACCACTCAACCACTCAACCACTCAACCACTCAACTAATCAACCAATCAACCATAATATGATACACGCAACCGATCTACAAAAAGAATACAATGGAGTAACCGTTTTGAATATACCGGCTATAAGAATCAAACAAGGTGAAAGCTTTGGATTGGTAGGTAATAATGGTGCAGGGAAAACAACTTTCTTTCGGTTAATACTGGATTTGATTGAAGCTACTACAGGTGAAGTGGAGATTGATTCAAAAAAGGTAATGCGTAATGATGACTGGAAATCAATTACAGGTTCTTTCCTGGATGAAGGCTTCCTGATTGACTTTCTGACACCGGAAGAATACTTCAGTTTTGTTGCTAAATTGCATAATAAATCGGAAGGAGATATTACACTTTTTCTGGAATCAATGAAAGACTTTTTTAATGATGAAATACTGGTATCCAAAAAGTTAATCCGCGATTTTTCAAAGGGAAATCAGAAGAAAATTGGTATCGCAGCTGCACTGATTGGTGATCCGAAGATACTGATCCTTGATGAACCGTTTACTGCCCTTGATCCATCTTCACAAATCAGGTTGAAACGTTTTTTGGTTGAATTGCAGACCCAATTCAATATGACCATGCTAATTTCAAGTCATGATTTAAACCATGTTACCGAAGTCTGCAAACGAATAGTAGTCCTTGAAAAAGGGGAAATTGTAAAGGATTTAAATACTAACTCCGATACATTGAAAGAACTGGAAGCTTATTTTGCCGTGTAAAGATTGTTTATAACGGAAAACTTTCGTCAATCCGGTATTTTCCGTACATTTCTTTCACGGTGCAGCATTCAGTATAAGCATCATGCTCAAAAAAAAGTATTTGTTTTTTATCAGAGGCTTCATCGAGTAAAATTTTCTTCTCGTTCATTGCTGTAATCGGATATGTATCAAATGCTGATATCCATGAAACAGGAACTGTTGGGGCGATAGGAATCACATCTCCAACAAAGACAATTGTTTTTACACCGCTATGAATATAACTTACAAGTTGCCCCAGGGTATGACCGTTGTAAATACGCAATTCTACTTCCGGGCATATCCATTGATTTTCACGAACTAATTTAAGTTTACCGGCTTCCTTAACCGGTAACATGTTTTCTGCAAAATATGAATCACCTTCACGAACATTTGGGGAAAGAAAATTTTTCCATTGTTCTTCACCTACCCAGTGGTCTGCATTAGGAAAAGTCATTTCAATCATTGAGTGATCAGCATTAAAGTGTGTGCAACCACCGCAATGATCGAAATGTAAATGAGTAAGTATCACATCCGTAATATCAGAACAGTGGTATCCAAGCTTGCTTAGTTCAAATTCAAAATCAATCACTCCTTTAAAATCATAGTATTTAAGGTATTCTAATTGTTTATCTCCTGTGCCTGTATCAATTAATATGCGTTTTTCACCTGTGTCAATCAACAGGCATCGCATGTTTAACTGGCAGAAGTTCTCATCATCACAAGGATATCTTTTTTGCCAGACACGTTTTGGAACAACTCCGAATATTGCTCCGCCATCTACATGGAAAGAGCCGGCTTCAATTTTATATAATTTCATTTTCTGAATTAAATTTATAAAGTTAATTAGTTGAAAAAGTTGATTCGGTTGAATGTAACAGAAACTAAACTTTTCAAACTTTCATTTAATATACCCTATACAGACAACCAATCTTTATATACTTGACGAACTTTTTAGTACATTTGTGTTTTAATTAATTTTCGACAAAAATAAGTAAAAACATTCATCATCCAATCATATGCAACGAGTTCATTTTATTGCCATAGGTGGAGCTGCCATGCACAACTTAGCCATTGCTATCAGCAAAAAAGATAATTTTCAAGTGACAGGATCAGATGATGAAATATTCGAGCCATCACGCAGTCGTCTTAAAGAAAATGGTTTATTACCCGACGAAATGGGATGGTTTCCCGATCGAATTCACAAGGGATTACAAGCGGTTATTTTAGGCATGCACGCTACCGCAGATAATCCGGAACTATTACGTGCCAAAGAACTTGGATTGAAAATATATTCGTTCCCTGAATATCTTTACCAGCAAACACGCAGTAAAACCCGCATAGTGATTGGTGGAAGTCATGGAAAAACAACAACTACAGCTATGATTTTGTTTGTTTTAAAACAAATGAAAATTGATGCCGATTATATGGTGGGTGCTCAGATTGAAGGGTTTGATAATATGGTGAAACTTTCCTACGAATCACGTATAGCCGTTTTTGAAGGAGATGAATATTTGACTTCACCAATCGATCGTCGTCCTAAATTTCATTTATATAAACCACATATTGCCGTACTGACAGGAATTGCCTGGGATCATATCAACGTATTCCCTACATTTGAAAATTATGTAGAGCAGTTTCGTAAATTCACAGAATTAATGGAAGTACAGGGTAGGCTTATTTACTTTGATGGAGATGAGAATCTGAATGAAATTGCACAACACTTACGACGCGATATTGTCCCTTTTCCATACAATACCCCTGAATATGAAGTCAGGGATGGTATTACTTACCTCTTAACCAAATATGGCGATGTTCCTTTAAAAGTATTCGGAGAACATAACCTGCAAAATATGAATGCAGCAAGATTGGCTTGCCGACAGATAGGTGTGACCGATGAACAATTCTATTCCGTTATTTCAGAATTCCCGGGAGCTTCCAATCGTTTGCAAAAGATAAGCGAAACAAGCAATTCAGTAGCTTTTAAAGATTTTGCCCATTCTCCTTCAAAGCTGAAAGCAACAGTGAAAGCTGTTAAACATCAGTATCCCGACCGTAAACTGATTGCGTGTATGGAGTTGCATACATTTAGCAGTCTGACAGAAGAATTCCTGCCACAATATGCAGGTTGCATGGATGAAGCAGATGTAGCATTCGTATATTACAATCCTGAAGTTATTCAACATAAACATTTGAAAGTTATTGATCCCGAACAAGTGAGAAAAGCATTTGGTAGTAAAAACCTGACAGTTTTTACTGATTCGGAAGCTTTACAGCAAACTCTTCGCAAGCTGAATTACGATAACTCGGCTCTTTTATTAATGACATCAGGTACTTTCTCCGGAGTAAATCTGATTGAATTTGCAAATGAACTTTTAAAGAAGGAGTAAGGAGTAAGAGGTAAGAGGTAAGGAATGAGGAATGAGAATTGAAAATTGGGCATTAAGCATTAAGAATCAAGCTGTCAAGTTTCAAGTGAAGAGTATAGTACATAAATAGTAAACAACTCATTCGACCCAATTAACCAGCCAACCAATAACCCAATAACCCAATCTACTAATTAACCAATTAACCAATTACCCAATCAACCAATTACCCAATCAACCACATAAGAATGACTGAAAAACAACAATTACTGGATAGCCGGTATATGCGAATGGCCAGAATATGGGCTGAAAACTCATACTGTGACCGTAGAAAAGTGGGTGCTTTGCTGGTGAAAAACCAAATGATTATTTCTGATGGTTATAATGGAACACCTTCCGGATTTGAAAATAATTGCGAAGACGAAAACAATGTATCTAAACCTTATGTTCTACATGCTGAAGCCAATGCAATTACTAAAATAGCGCGTTCTCACAATAGCAGTGATAATGCTACATTGTATGTAACGGCTTCTCCTTGTATTGAATGTGCAAAATTAATTATCCAGGCGGGAATTAAACGGGTTGTTTATGGTGAACAATATCGTATTATGGATGGAGTTGAATTACTGCAACGGGCTAAAATTGAAATCGTTTATCTGGAGAAAGAGATTGAATAGAATTGTATTCTGCATGTTGAAATAATTTAATTGAACTTACATTCATCTCCTGAATTTTATTTACAAATTAATGTTTTTATGAATAAGAAAAATCTATTGCTGGTATTAATTGTTTTTCTTGCTATAATTAGTGGAGTAATCCTTGGGAATTTACTCTCAAGACGAGCAAATGGTTCAGGATTCTCGCGAATGTTATCTCATAGCAAAGTAGATGACTTGCTTTCTATTATTAATGCTCAGTATGTCGATACTGTCAATGTTAAAGAACTGACTGAAGAGTTAATGACTGATTTGACATCGAAACTCGATCCGCATACTGTATATATACCTGCTTCTGATCTGGCTGATGTGAATAGTGAACTGGAGGGAAGTTTCAGCGGGATTGGAGTTCAGTTCAATATCCAGAATGATACAATAATGATTGTTGCAGTTGTCCGGGGAGGACCTTCAGAAAAGGTAGGCCTGTTGGCTGGTGATCGAATAGTACAGGTGAATGATTCGTCTTTTGTAGGTAAAAAAATTACAAACGAAAGAGTAATGAAGAAACTCCGTGGGAAGCCAGGAACTAAAGTGAAACTGGGAGTACGAAGAGGAAAGGCAAAAGAAGTGTTGCATTATTCAATAACACGGGGTGAAATACCGGTAAATACAGTTGACATTGCATATATAATTGATCCGGGAGTTGGTTTTATAAAAGTCAATAAATTCGGAGCAACTACCTATACTGAATTCCTTAATTCCATAGCTACTCTTCGAAGTCAGGGGGCTAAAAAATATATTATTGATTTACGCGAAAACAGTGGTGGGTTTATGGAACAGGCGACGAATATGGTCAACGAATTCTTACCCGGTGGACGAATGATTGTGTATTCTAAAGGTAAAGCTTATCCACGGGTTGATGCAAAATCAGATGGCAAAGGAAGCTGCATTAATCAACCAATTGTAGTATTGATTGATGAGTTCTCTGCATCTGCCAGTGAAATATTCTCAGGCGCCATTCAGGATAATGACAGGGGTTTAATTATTGGCAGACGTTCGTTTGGTAAAGGGTTGGTACAACAACAACTCAATTTACCCGATGGTTCGGCAGTCAGGCTTACTGTTGCCCGCTATTATACACCATCAGGCAGAAGCATCCAGAAACCATATGTAAAAGGGAAGGCATCGGATTATGAAATGGATATTTTACATCGTTACATGCATGGTGAAATTGATAGCAAGGACAGCATACACGTTGGCAATGCCCTGAAATATAAAACTTTTGGAGGCAGAACAGTTTATGGAGGCGGAGGTATAATGCCAGATATTTTTGTTCCAAGAGATACGTTGGAATTTACTCCTTACCTGAACAAAGTTATTAACTATGGGTATTTATACCAATTTGCATTCCAGTATGTTGACAAGAACCGTGATAAGTTGAAAACCTTTAAAACATGGCAGCAACTAGATAAATATCTGACCAGTCAGAACCTTATTAATGATTTTGTAGCCTTTTCTACTACTAAAGGAGTGGTTGCAAACTGGAAACAGATAAATATATCGAAAAGGTTTTTGCTTATGCAGTTGAATGCTTATATCTCCCGTAATATCCTGGGTGATTCAGGTTTCTATCCGTTGTTGTACAAAGATGATAAAACGGTGAAACGGGCACTTGAATCGTTGAGTAAGAAATAAAAAGATAAACAGTTTACTAATAAAGAAAGCTCCTCAAAACCTTGTTTTGAGGAGCTTTCTTTATTAGTCTAATTGCTATAACTCATCTTCACTGCTTTAAGTTAACTTTTAGTACTCTATGAAAGTTGAATTCTCAAAGATTAATAAGTTTTCTTTCTAAGAATACCTAAGTAATGGGAAATAAATAGTGTACTATTATTTTAAATAAAACTTCTTCAACCCTCAGCACTATCGCCTTCTCCTTTGGAGAGGGCAGGGGGAGAGGTCAGATTTCAAGAAGAATAAAATAAGACATTATATTGTTTCACGTACTTAATCTTTAGTATTCTATAAATATGATGTGTGATTTATCTTATGATTAAGAAACAAAAGGACGTACAACAAAGCTGCACGTCCCTTCTATGTATTAGGTAGAATTATATAAACCTATTGTTTTATGATTTTATGAATACTTTTCCCCTCAGAAGTATTTACTTCAATAATATAAACACCGGAATTCAGACTAGTAACATCCACAGAAGTACTATTCGATATTGTTTTTATCAATGAACCCTGCAAACTGTACACATTTATATTTTTCACAGCAATTGGTGAAGTTATATATAAAAGACCCGATGTCTCTGTTGGAAAAACGGATATGCCGGATTGATCGATGGGGTTGTTAACGCCATTTGGTAAGGTAACCGGTTGATCTGTATAAATCAGCCAATCGCCCAATTGCATAGTGATTGGCATTGAAGTATTTGTCACATTTAGTGGTGCACCGGTCAAAAGATTATACCACGTTCCGGTTTTAGGAAAATTAGGATTAGCGGTTATTGGTCCTGTTCCGGTAAAGTTGCCTAAAATAATGGTGCTAATGGTACCGTTTGTCAAATATATTCTTCGTCCATTTGCCCAGTCATTGGTAGTAACCTGCCAGTTCCAACTGGTTGGATTTGAAAATAAATCACTATACAAGTTTCTGAAATTCATCACCTTAGAATAGGCATCATGCAATGCTAACCGACTTGCATTTAACAAATAATCCCATCGAGAAGGATTAGGTGAAGTATTATTTGTTCCATCAGCATTTTTAGTTGGATAAGCATAACCCATTTCACCAAACTCCCACATCATTCTCGGACCTGGATTCAGAAAAATAAAAGGCGCAATAACAGATAACTGTTTCATAGCACTTACTGTATCCTTAATTGCTGGTTGTCCGTATGTGACAGCCTTATAAGCCATTCTTTCTTCATCATGACTCTCGGCATAACCTACCCGGTTGGTACCAACCATTCCTGTAAAATCACTATTGCTTGAATATCCCATAGCAGCCTGTTGATATGCACCTGACATGTTTCTCCACAACATAGTGCCATGGTAAGCAGCTAAATTATCTTCCTCGTCAGTATTTGCAAAATGCTCTAAAATTACGTAGCCATTTGTATTCACCGTTTTGATTGCATCGGAGTATTCTTTAATATAACTGATTCGGTCAGCATCGTAATTTCCGACAGTTGTAGTAGTACTTACGGTTTGGGTAAATCCTTTGCTTAAATCGAAACGGAAACCATCTGCTTTGTACTCGGTGAGCCAGAATTGCAACGAACGTTTTAACCAGGAGCGGACAAATGAACGGCTATGGTTTAGATCGTTCCCAACACTGTATGGATGAGGAGCAATTGCATTATAATACGGATTGGTAGCAAGTGGCCTGTTATTTGCAGCATCCCAATATATCATGCAGTAAGGGCTTAATCCCCAGGTGTGATTGAATACTATATCTAAAATAACTGCCATTCCTCTTTTATGGCATTCATCAATAAATTGTTGGTAATCAAGTTTTGTTCCATAGGCTTTATCCGTTGCAAAATAGAAGTTTGGGTTATAGCCCCAGCTGTTATTACCATCGAACTCCATAATCGGCATTAATTCAATGGCATTTATACCAAGGGATTTTATATAATCCAGCTTTTGGATAGCTGCCTGAACTGACCCTTGTGGAGTGAAATCACGCAGGAGCATTTCATATATCATCAATTTATTTTGTGCCGGAGGAGTGAAGGTTGTAGTTTGCCATTGATATTTAGTCGCATTTATTTGGAAACATGATAGTATACCTGTTGTCTTTGTTGAAGGATACGCTTTCAGATTAGGATAGATCGTAGAGGTTTGATTAATATATTGATCATTATTTGGGTCAAGTATCTTTTCGCAATATGGATCGCCTACCCTGACAGGACTTGTTGCTGTCAAACCATCCACGTAATATTGATATGCGTATTCTTTATTCGGATCCAAACCACTAACTGTTAACCAATAAAAGTTCGTATTAAACCCATAAGTCGTATTTTCGAGTTGAACATTCATCATGTAATTATTATCCAGTTGAAAGTTGTTAAAGTCCCCGAGTAAAAAAACCTGTGTTGTCGTTGATACCGGAATTCCCCGGATTAATGAAAAGCATAAAGTAACAGAACCATCAGTATTAACTGTTAACCCTTCTTTAAGTCCTGCTGGGCGTGCTAAAACGACCTGTGGTTTGGCAACACATACATATGCGGTATCATTTTTAGTCAACCCGTTTGAGGTGGTTTGAGCAATAACATAGAAGTTGTCAGCAGTATTGAATGTATAGGTAGTCGTGAGGATATTAACCCCTATTCCGGTTTTTATTGGGGTGGTGCCGGTAATATTTGAAGTGGCTGTAGTTCCAACGTATAAATTTATATTGCAGGATTGTGATCCATTTGATGCATTTGCCGTGATGGTAGAAACTGTACCTTGAGGAATTAACGAATTAGTAACCGGAGTCGCTAATTTCGCGTTTAAACCGGGCTGATAGACCGGAACATAAAGATTGCTGCTTTGCAATGTCCCATCTGCAGTCCGGACTACAAATGCGAGCTGTGTTACAATTGTACCAACGGTAAGGCCATAATATGTATTGATATCCGATATGGTTAATGTCCATTTTGTAGTTGTTCCTACTTGAGTAAGTGTATTGGCTGACGTATTGGCTAAGGCACTATTTGTCACAATTCCGTTAGTTAAAGCCGGCCATGGAGTAATCACATTTTTCCAGTCGGAGTTGCTGGTGCTTGATGTTGTGATAACACCTGTATGAACATAAAGAGGACCTGCATTGCCAATCAGTGTCGATATAAAGGAATCATCAAAGGTTATAGTGATGGCAGATCCGTTTTGTTGAACAACAATTGAAGGAATCGTTGTTAGTACCTGAGCTGAAAGAGAACTAACAAAGACGGTTAGAATAAAAATAAGTAGTTTCTTTTTCATTTTTATTGGGATTGTATTTATAAGAAATGAACGAAAATTAATTTGATATTTCAAAGGTAAAAAGAAATTAAGGCAGGTAAGAAGAAGAAATAAAATATGAACCAAATAAATAGATAGAAATAATAATCAATTTCACGGACTTAAATCTGAGTCCGTGAAATTGAAAATAAATAATTAAAACCTTTTACAAAAAGAGTTCTGCTCTTTGCAGAGTAGAACTCTTTTCTAATTTAATGTTTGATAAAATAGTAACAATTGTCTATATCGTTGAAAATCGCTGTATAAGTTCCGGCAGTAATAGGAACATTTGGACCATTATTGATCCCAAAACCAGATGGGAAAGTGGTATCACCCCAACTGTTAGCCCAGTTGTTGTTGTTAAACTTAATGCCACCCGATGCAGCTATTGTAACATTACCATACCATTGATGGTTGTTAGTTGTTCCAAAAGCTGAAATAGGATTGGCAGTTGCTGACCAACCATTAAAGTCGCCGGACAAAGCCATTACTGTATAGGATTTTGCTGGGGCAGTAGCCGTTACAATTGATAGTGTATTGGTAATTGAGTTCAACGTAATCGTATAATATCCATCGGTCGGAACTTTTAAATTCTTTGAACTGGAACTACTGAAAACCGGGCTATTGATGCCATCGGCTCCATTGTTTCCCCACTGAACATTCCATGTGCCCATATCACTTGCTTTACCACTGACAATTTTGAACGGTTTGGCTGCCTGAAAATACCCTGTATAGGTAAATATTCCATCACCTGCACTGGTATAAACTTTCCCGGTTGTAACACTTAACGGGAACATTGAAACTCCAATACCCGCAACTGAATAACTCCAGTTTCCATCGCCCAAACCTATAATGTACCAAAGATTAGGAGATACTAATGTGTATGGTTTTAAGGATGGTAGTGGGTTTACTTTGATGGTTATGACATTTGAATAAAGAGTGAAAAGATTAGCCCCGATATTAGTCATAACCCTTATGTCATAATTTCCTTTGACACCAACCGCACTATTAAAACCTGATGGTGCAGGATTTGTTAATAATGTATACAGCTGAGATACTGAAACATCCAACGTATCTTTGGTTGCACTGGTAATTGTGACTGGGTTTGCAAAGTTATTACCCGTTTTATCTATCTGCAGGCTATATGTTACTGACGTATTCTGACCATATTTAGCAGGGGTTCCAATAAATGTCTCCGCAATGCCTGTGCTATCCAGACTTATTACATATGCCACGGAATCTTTATTCCATGCTGTTGTTTTATGGTTCGGCACACTTAACACAGGTGCTGTCTGAGTGCTGCTGATCATAAGCTTAGCATCATCAGCACAAGCTACGAATAATAGACCCGCTATTATCGAAATAAATATTTTTAGATTTTTCATATTATTATTTTAATTTGTTATAGTAACTGTATGCTAATAATTTTAGCATACAGTTTTATAAAATTAATATCCGGTGTTTTGTTTCAAATTTGGATTTGCATTTAAATCAGCATTTGGGATTGGATAATAGTTACGGAAAGTCTGTGCACCTGTACCATTTTTAACGCCACCTTTCCATTGCCATACATAACTGGCATCGGTCAACTTACCGAAACGAACAAGGTCGGTACGACGAACTGCTTCATTAAACATTTCCCGGGCACGTTCTTCCAACATGAAAGGTAAGGTCAATTGTGCTGCGGTAATTTGACCATTCCCAAGTGGAAATGCACGATCTCTTAAAGCATTTACATACGCAAGTGCTTGTGTTGATGATCCTCCTGTTCCACCACGAAGTACAGCTTCGGCATACATCAAATATATATCACCTAAGCGGAGTAGCGGAAAATCCGTATCTGCGAAAGCAGGGAGGGGATTGGGTGCTACACCGGCACTATTTTTTTCGCTGAATTTCAACAAAGGAGTACCCTGTGGAAATTGTGAATTGTCATCAATGCTTGGATGGTTGAAACCTGTATACAACATAGCATACCTTGAGTCATCGGTTTTTGCATAACTTGCTCCAACTGGAGGGTTAAAACGAGCTACAAATTCCTGTGTTGACCTGTTTCCACCCCAACCGCCCGGTGAAGATATAATCGATTGTATATCACTGTTTACTACCGAACACATTAAGAACATCATTCCGCCATACGAAGTCAGTTTAGTCCCGTTAAATACAATCGGAAAAATCATTTCTTTCGAATTGTAATTGTCAGAAGTAAATATATTCTTGTATACAGGTTCCAGAATATAACCAGCATTGATTACACTTAGACAATTAGTGATACATGAAGTGTAATACTTTTGATCTGATGTACCCAATATTGTGTTTGCATTCAGATATAAACGAGCCAGGAGTGCCGATGCTGCTGCCTTATTTGCATGTCCGAATTTAGTTGAGCTGAACCCGACAGTAGGTGCTTGTAAATCTGTTTGAGCTGCAATCAATTCACTTTCAACATAATTGAATATTTGTTGTGAAGTAGCATATGGCGGAGGCGTGGCAGTTCCTATCGGACTATCATCTGTTACCATTGGACCATTCCGAAACATATCCAACACATTATAATAAGCCAGAGCGCGCATAAATCGTGCTTCAGCCCTAAATTGTGTAATCGAATCTTTCAACGTAGTCGAGACTGCTCGTGCTGTCAGTTTAGCAGGAGTTGTTTCCTGTAAAAAAGAAGTGGCAATAGTGATCTGGTAATATAATCTTTCATAAAACCCTTCAATAAAAATATCGGAAGGAGTCCACGAAAGTGCATGAAAGTTTTGAACTGTTTGATCATTCCATGCGCACATGGCTTCATCAGTCGGTAATTCCTGCAGATTCCACAAGGGGCGAAGATATCCGGCCTGGCTACCTCCATCATATCCGGTTATATCTACCTGATTATCTCCTCCCTGGATGCCACCGGTTGATAAACCGGCATAGATTTTAGCTAAAAAGTCTACATAAGGAGTCGATTTGTTCGAAAACGTAACAGCAGAAGTTGTTACCGTTTTGTCCAGTGGTGTTACATTCAAATCGTTTGTGCAGGAATTGAATGATATTGTTGCAACGGCTGCAACAACCAGGTTACTTATTAATTTATATTTTTTCATTGTCATTTGCTAATTAAAAGTTAAGTTTCAGTCCTACCAAAAATACTCTTGGACGAGGATAAATATTGTTGTCAACGCCTGGATTTGTTCCATCATTAACTTCAGGGTCCAATCCTTTATAATTTGTTATTGTGAACACATTCTGGACAGTTCCATAAATATTCGCAGCCAATGCGGTATTGAATACTTTCTTGAAAGAATATCCCAAAGTTACATTATCCAATTTTAAGAAGGATGCATTTTGTACATAATAATCAGAGAAATATTGTGCGTTCATGAATTTTGTAGTCAATCCTGTAGTAGCGATATTCTTAAGGAATCCGGAACTGTCGAACGAATTGTTTTGGAATTCTAACCTTGATTGAACGTTGTTGTAGTTATAATTTCCTATATTTGAGCGTAAAGAGAAGTTGAAGAACCAACTCTTATAGGTCATTCTTGAGGACATGCCCATGATATAATCCGGTGCGGCATGGTGATCAATATACATATTGTCAGTCGTTCCAGGAATGGTGGCATAAGCACCTTCAATTGGTTGGCCGTTCGTATCATACAATTGCTTTTTTACATTATACGAATTTATCGGATATCCTACCTGAAACAGATAAATGTTATTCCCGGTACCACCGCTGATTCCACCACCCGGTACACCACTGGTACCTCCTGCACGGAATAATTTGGTGATTTTACTTTCGTTATAACTAACTGTATAATTTAAATCCCAGTTGAAGTCTTTTGTTTGTATCAGTCGTCCACCCAGGGTTACTTCTATCCCTTGGTTTTGAAGATTCCCTACGTTAGTCAGCAATCTGTTTATAAAGTTTGAACCGGCAGGAATAGGTATAGTGTTTAATAAGTCATTTGTGATTCTTCTATAAACATCTACATTCAGCGTAAATCTGTTTTGTAAAATGCCCAGATCTAAACCGGCGTTATAAGTGGTAGTAGATTCCCATTTTAAACCTGCATTAAAAGGTGCCGGACGAAGTAAATAATAAAAGTTATTGCCGAATTGATAAAGTGCATCAGGTGCATTACTTGCTGTATATGTTGGAATATACGTGTAATAATCGGTGCTTACATTTTGTTGTCCGGTAACACCATATCCTGCACGTAATTTCAGTTCACTTAACCAACTGACTTCTTTAAGAAAGGATTCTTCCTGCATTTTCCACGCTACTGCTGCCGAAGGAAATAATCCCCAACGGTTAGCACTGCTAAAACGGGATGTTCCATCATCGCGCAACGTAGCTGTAAACAAATACTTATCCAGTAACGTATAATTTAAGCGGCCATAGAATGAAACCAAAAACAATTCGCTTGGTGAATCTTTTCGCGGAATAAAGTTGGCTGCATCACTATAATCGGTGGTATTCCATTTCGTATAGTAAAGATGTTGATACGAATATCCACCCAGAAGGTCTATCGAATGAATACCAATTTTCTTTGTGTAATTTAAATAAAATTCTAACAGGGTATTACTTTTTAAATTGTAATAAGCATTGTGTTGACTCGGTCCCTTACCTACTTCCTTATGGTCACCCCAAACATAAGTCATAGGTGAATTAGCAAGGTAATCAACTGTACCATTTGCTTTTGTAAAATCATAGGATAAATTTAAATGGGCACGTAAATCAGAAAATCCATGAAATGTATAATCAAATAATGCATTTCCCAAACTCTGATATACTGTTGATACATCTTTTTTGCTCGTCAAAACAGATAAGGGGTTTGCTGTAGCAATATTGATAGGTAATCCATCGCTTCCAAGCCACATTTTATATCCATTTCCGTAAATACTTGCCGGAGTTCCATCGGTTTTTAAGTTATAAACCGGTTGAGTAGGATCAAATTCAAGTGCGGCACCAATTGAACCTACATCGGCAAAGCGGCTGGCAGAATAAGTTCCTTTTAAATTCACATCGACTTTTAAATGATTATCCAGGAATGTTGGATTTAAATTGATAGCTCCTGTGACACGTTGGAAATTAGAGGTCTTTAAAATACCGTTTTGGTCGGTATATCCTACAGAAGCCCGATAAGGTAATTTCCCTGTGTATCCGCTTACTGTAACATAATGGTCCTGGCTGGTTGACGTTTGATAAATCTGGTCTTGCCAGTTTGTATTTGATGTTCCTAACAGACCAGCCTGGGTTGAGGTAGCTCCCCATTTTTGTTTTATAAAACTGGTGTATTGTGCTGCATTTAATACACTGATTTGTTTGTCTATTGTACTGTAGGATGCATTTCCGTTATAGGTGACGGAGAACTTTTGTGTCATCGATCCTTTTTTAGTTGTAATAAGGATTACCCCATTCGAAGCCCTCGATCCGTAAATGGCAGTTGCAGAAGCATCTTTCAACACGGTAAATGTTTCAATATCCTGAGGATTCAGCTCAGCAAGTGCATTTTGTAAACCACTAACTGTACTTCCATCAATGGGATTTCCATCAATAACATACAGAGGATCGTTACTTGCAATGATGGAGGAACCTCCACGGATTCGTACAGTCGCATTAGCACCCGGGGCACCACCTGCTGTGGTAATGTTTAAACCGGCTACTTTACCCCCTAACATGTCAGTAATTGAGGTTGTTAAACCTCTGTTGATTTTGTCGGCACTCAGGGCTACGACAGCTCCGGTAGCATCGGATTTCTTAACACTACCATACCCAATAGCTACTACTTCCCCTAAGGCAACAGCATCTTCTTTTAATTGAATAACAAGGGTTGTTTTTCCATTTACAGGAACTTCTTCGATAAGATAGCCCAGGTAACGTACTACCAATGTGGATTTTGAAGAAACCGAAAGCGTAAATGCTCCTTCAAAATTAGTGATAACACCGTTGTTGGTGCCTTTCTCAAGAATGCTTGCTCCAAGGATTGGTTCCCCGGTCTTAGCATCTTTAACAATCCCGGAAACTGACATTTGTTGAGCATTGGCTGTCATACCAAGTGCAAACATCGCTAAAACAGCTACAAATGCACGCATTTTGTGCTTAAAGTGATTGTACTTCATGCATTAAGTTTTTTTAAGGTTGAAACTTGTAATTATTTACTATAAAAAACGAATAAAACTCATTTTTCTCTTTCTAACAACTACTTTGGTGAAAAGTTCATTTAAAAAGAGTTCAAATCAGTTAAACATTTATTATGATAGCAAAAATAGAGTATTAATGTTTATTTAAAATCCCAGTCTTGTAAATATGATTCGAAAAACTTACGCAAACGTTTGCGAATTAGATTTTAAATTTATTCTAAAAAAGTTTTTTATTCGGATAATCTGTTCTATTTTTGTGGAAGTTTTTTTTAAGAGAATTTATGGGCTTTGTAAATTCGTTTTTTGTTGAATTGTGTTTTCGTTATCGGTTTGTAGATTGTAATAATGTGTTTGACAGCCAGTATGAATTAAACCGTGGCTATTTGTATTGAATGAGACGTTAGGGTTATACAAATACTTCAATAAAAGAAATCCCGATTCGATAGGATTATACGAAAGGAATGATTGCAGATGAAACGTATACTTTTGTGGAATTTACTCCCATAATTCAGTGCCTGACATGCTAAAAACAGTAACTAATATCAAGGTCTGTGTAATTTCGAACGATATACAATTTCTTTTTGTATGGGTCTGTTCAGGATTTAAAATGTGTTTTAGGTCATATTAAACAAAAAAGCACGATTCGTTTTTTTTTGACTCAAAGATATTTTGGAATATCATAACCTTTTAATGATAAAAGGAAGCTATAAGTAAACTAACAAAGAGCATATTCGGGTTAGTGAACAGTTAATAAGTAGCATGAACAATATATTGTCTTGTTTAACGATGTGTTATTCTTCATATACTGTTTTTACAGCTGGTTACAGATTAGTCCAAACGACGATCCAACTGAATTATTTTACTGTCATTCATTCTATCTTCCGAGGGGGTTGCCTGGGGGTTTGTTGAGGGTTTGTTGAGGGTTAGGAGAGGTAAACCTCTCTGAACCCTCAACAAATCCCCAATAAAGTCTCTTTGATTCCTTATTATACCTAAAACGAATGTATTGTAGGGTCAGTTGGAAAGGGATTACAATCATTCGGATAGCCAATGGGATTAAAATGCTACATTTAATTGTTTCAATTACTTTTATTTCAGATTAGACAGTTTAAGTTTTCGAAATATTAATAATATTCATGCTAATATTCCTATTCAAGATACTTTATTCTCTTTGATAGCTTAACCGAATAACTGCATACTATATTTGTTAATTTATTTCATTCCGATCGTCCGGAGTTGTATTATAGGGTCCTTTTTATTTAGGACAAAGCTTACTGATTTTAACCAGATTACTTCTTAAAAATGATTTAGCTATGAAAAAACCCCAGATTACAATAAAAGATATTGGAAGGGCCCTCAGCATTTCTCCTTCAACAGTATCGCGTGCACTGAAAAATCATCCGGATATAAGTCAGGCCACGAAGGACTCGGTTAATAAATATGCCAAGGAATTTAATTATAAACCGAATGCATTGGCATTAAGCCTTCGGACGAGCAAAAACAATACAATTGGTGTTATTGTACCCGAAATCGTGCATTATTTTTTCTCTTCCATTCTTTCGGGTATTGAGCAAATTGCAAATCTTCAGGGATATAATGTGATTATTTGCCAGTCGAGTGAGAATTATGAAAAAGAAATACGGAATGCGGAAGCCCTGATTGCCACCCGTGTATCAGGTGTATTAGCCTGTTTGTCAAAAAACACGACGAATTATGATCATTTTCAGGAAATCATCGACAGCGATATACCATTGGTTTTTTTCGACAGGATTTGTATTGGAATCAATACTGACCGTGTGGTGGTAGATGACTATGCCGGGGCATTTGCTGCGGTGGAATATCTGATTCAAACCGGCTGTAAACGGATTGCCTTTTACAGTTCCCCTTTTCATTTGGAAATATCAAAAAACCGTAAGAACGGCTATATGGATGCACTCCGGAAATACAATATCTCTGTGGATGATTTGTTGATTCGTGTGTGCGATACCCGTGAAGAAGCTATTATCATTACTCCTGAAATCCTCGATTTACCAAACAGACCCGATGGTTTCTTTGCCATTAACGACCATTGTGCTGCCGGCATATTATACGCTGTTAAGCTTGCCAAACTACGGATTCCTCAGGATGTGGCCATATTCGGTTTCTCCGATGGTGAATTGGCAAAGGCATGTGATCCGATGCTAAGCACGGTGGAGCAACATGGTTACGAAATGGGTAAAAACGCCGCCTCCTTACTTCTTTCAAAAATAAATGGTGAAACACAGGGCCAGTATACGAATAAGATTGTAAAGACAAATCTGATTATCAGGGGGACGACGAGGTAGGCTATTCCACGTTCCGTGTTCCGCGTTCTGTGTTCCGTGTTCTGTGTTCCGTTTTATATTTCAGTTTCTTATTGTTAGTTTATTATTATCAAACAATTTAAAATTAAACTGATATGGCAACAATTCAGAGGTTTGAAGAATTAGAGGTTTGGAAAAAAGCCAGGGAAATATGTAAATTTATATCAGCATTAACTCAAAAAGAGCATTTCTCTAAAGATTTTTCTTTGAAAGATCAGATTAAACGATCCAGTGGCTCGGTTATGGATAATATCGCTGAAGGTTTTGAAAGAGGAGGTAATAAAGAGTTTATAAACTTTTTGACTTTTTCAAAAGGATCATTGGGGGAAGTCCGTTCTCAATCCTATAGAGCTTATGATTACAACTATATTTCTGAAGAAGAATTTAATATTCTTATAACAGACTCAACATCTTTATCAGAAAGAATAGGCAAATTTATTAGTTATCTTAAAAATTCTGATTTCAAGGGAACGAAGTTCACAAAACAAAACGTTGACCAGAAAGAATCAAAATAATTAACATTTTGTGTATTATGAAAAAACCACAGAACACAGAACACGGAACGCAGAACGCGGAACACGGAACACAGAACACGGAACGCGAAACGCGGAACACGGAACGCGGAATGCGAAAGCCTCACTTCAACGTCCTTCAGATTCTCAGCTTAAGCATGGGCTTTCTGGGAATACAGTTCGGTTATGCGTTGCAAAATGCCAATGCAAGCCGAATACTACAATCATTCGGGGCAGATATCGAGCAATTGTCGTGGTTTTGGCTGGCAGCACCCATTACTGGGATGATTATTCAACCGATTATAGGTCATTATTCCGATCATACCTGGACAAAGCTTGGTCGTCGACGTCCTTTCTTTCTGGCTGGAGCTATCATGGCAGCAATTGCATTGATCCTCATGCCGAATGCCGGAGTTTTTGCAGGTGTTCTGCCTGCTATGTTTATAGGGGCAGGTTTTTTAATGATCATGGATGCATCCTTTAATGTGGCCATGGAACCATTCAGGGCGTTGGTGGCTGATATGCTTCCTGCTGATCAAAGCACACTGGGGTTTTCAATACAGACTTCTTTAATTGGGGTAGGGGCGGTCATAGGTTCCTGGCTACCTTATGCATTGGGTAATTGGTTGGGCATTTCCAAAGTTGCTACGAATGGTGGGATCCCTGATAATGTTGTTTTCTCATTTTATATCGGAGCGGCAGTCATGATTGTAACCATTCTCTGGACTGTTATTAGTACAAAAGAATACTCTCCGGAAGAACTTGAAAGATTTAATGCCGGAGAGAAACACATTGTTGAGGAAAAAAGTAAATTTTCAGATATTTTCAGGGATATTGCAGCTATGCCAAAAACCATGAAACAACTTGGGCTGGTACAGTTTTTCTCCTGGATAGCATTGTTTGGAATGTGGGTGTTTACAACCCCCGCAGTAGCACAGCATGTTTATGGGCTGTCCGTAGCTGATACAAAATCACTTCACTATCAGGATGCCGGAAATTGGGTAGGAATCATATTCGGGGTGTATAATGGGGTTGCCATGATTTATGCACTTTTGTTGCCGGGCATAGCCCATAAAATAGGACGAAAAAGAACCCATAGCATATCGTTGTTAGCCGGAGCAGCCGGGTTATTGTCGATCTATTTTATCACAAACCCCACCACGTTGATTTATTCTATGATTGGAGTGGGAATGGCGTGGGGAAGTATTTTATCCATGCCGTATGCCATTTTAGCTCCAGCACTGCCTGTAAGGAAGATGGGTATATATATGGGTATATTCAATATTTTCATCACCATTCCACAAATTATTAACGGGATTTTTGGTGGTATGATTGTAAAACGACTTTTCGACTCACAAGCTATATTTGCATTAATTATGTCAGGTTGTTTTTTGATAATTGCAGCCATATGCGTTTTATGGGTTGAAGACAAAGTTCATGATGAAAAACCCGAGCTGATATAAACCATTTATTAGAATATTATTTTATTAATTTCCATATAATCTTATTCCATAATTTACTGCTATGAATAAATATTTGCAAACCGACCCTTGGTGCATTATTGAAGAGGGATTTCATGTTAATAAACAACTTGCTTCAGAAAGCATTTTTAGTCTTGGTAATGGCCATATTGGACAACGGGCAAACTTTGAAGAGTATTATTCTGGTGAGACTATGTTGGGTTCGTATATTGCAGGAATTTATTATCCTGAAAAGGCAGAACGTGGAAACTGGAAAAATGGGTATTCAGAAACGAACGACAGGATAATTAATGCCCCTAACTGGACTGCAATCAGTGTCCGTTTGAACGACGACAGGTTGGATCTGGCCGAATGGGATATCAGGGATTTTAGGCGTGTACTCAATATGCGCGAAGGATTCCTTGAAAGAACTTTTGAAGCGATATCCTCTAAAGGTCACCGGATTCAGGTATCTGTAAAAAGGTTTTTGAGTATGGCCGAGACGGAAGTTGGTGCCATCAGTTATTCTGTGAAATCATTGAATTATGAAGGAAGAATATCTTTCATTCCTTTAATTGATGGAGATGTGCGAAATACCTACACAAATTATAATGAACAGTTTTGGAATGTACTACAAACGAAGACAGAACAGGATGTGTCCCATTTGTGGGTTCAGACACGCCGGATGGATTTTCATGTGTGTGCTGCACTCACCTTTGTGTTATATAAAAATAATGAACAATTAAATGTAAATCCCACAAAGATTGAAAAAGAAAAAGTGGCAGGATTTAGTGTGGGTACAGATGTTCGGATCGGTGATACCGTTTGTTTGAATAAATATGTAGCCATAATCAATTCGTTGAATCACCCACGGGAAGAGCTGACAGAACGTGCGTGTACGTTAGCCCGTGCAGCTAAAAATAAAGGATGGAATCAATTGTTTGAAGAGCATACAGCCGTGTGGGCACAAAAATGGTTGCATTCCGATATTATTATCGACAGTGATATTGCCGCACAGCAAGCAATCAGGTATAGTATTTTCCAACTCAACCAGACGTATGTCGGCGATGATGCCCGTTTAAATATAAGTCGTAATGGTTTTACCGGTGAAAAATTTGCCGGTGCTACACGCTGGGATACCGAAGCTATTTGTATCCCGTTCTATTTGTGTACTACCCCCCAGAATGTATCGAAAAATCTGTTGCTCTATCGCTTCAGGCATTTGCCCAAGGCAATACAGAATGCCGAAAAGCTCGGTTTTACAAATGGTGCGGCTCTTTTCCCGGTTTCTACATTCAACGGAGGCGAAAGTCATAATGAATGGGAATTTACGTTTGAAGAAATACACCGTAATGGAATAATTGCCTATGCCATTTATAATTATATCCAGTATACAGGTGACCAGAGTTACCTGGAAGAATACGGACTTAAAGTTCTGATTGGAATAGCGCGTTTTTGGTGTCAGCGGGTAAATATCTCATCAGAAAAGAATAAATATGTCATTTTGGGGGTAACCGGACCTAACATGTATGAAAATAATGTCAATAACAATTGGTTTACAAATTATATTGCTGTCTGGAGCCTGAAATATGCCATTGAATCTATAGATAAGGTAAAGCAAAACAATTTCAGGGCATTTGAAGATATTGCTCAGGACACTCAGTTTACCAGTGCCGAAGTGTTTCAATGGAAGGATATCATTGAAAATATGTATTATCCTCAAAATAAGGAACTGGGTATTTTCTTGCAACAGGATGGATTTATGGATAAAACACTCACCAAAGCATCCGAGATTCCTGATTCCCAATTGCCCATTAATCAGAACTGGACCTGGGACCGGATTGTTCGATCGTCATTGATCAAACAAGCCGATGTGGTACAAGGACTGTATTTCTTTGAAGAGAATTTTGATAAAGAAACTATTCAAAAGAATTTTGATTTTTATGAACCACTTACAGTGCACGAATCATCTCTTTCACCTTGTACGCATTCTATTGTGGCCAGTATGATCGGAAACAAGCAAAAAGCATACGATTTGTATTTGCGGACTGCAAGACTCGACCTGGATGATTATAATAATGATGTGGAAGAGGGACTACACATCACCAGCATGGCCGGAACATGGCTCGCAATTGTCCAGGGTTTTGGAGGAATGAGAGTCAAAGAGGGTAAGTTGCATTTTAATCCGCAGATTCCGGAAAAATGGAATGCTTTTGCATTTAATATTCTATTCAGGGGCAATCAGTTGAATGTTCGTGTGGAAAAGAAAAGAACTATTATTCATAATATAAAAGGTAATAATATCGATTTATTCGTTAACAATACTCTAGTGCATGTTTCTTCTGAAAGTCAGGAGGAAGTGCTTAGTTAGTTTACTATCATAATTTACCATCATCACAAAATGAAGAGATTTTTTTTAGGTATTGTTGCCGTTTTTCTGCTTTTTAATCTTCAGGCTAAACAACAAAAATGGGTTCAGCGAATTGAACCTACTTTTTGGTGGACAGAAATGAATCAACCTGAATTTCAATTGATGGTATATGGCACTGATCTGAGTTCGGCCGATATCTCCATCGAATATCCGGGCGTCACCATTTCCAGGAAAGAAGTCACCGATAATCCAAACTACGTTTTCTTATATCTAAAGGTCTCTAAAGAAGCTTCTCCGGGGAGATTTACCATTATTCTCAAAAAGAATAAGCAAACACAAGCGATTACTTATGAACTAAAAAAACGACAGGCTGGCTCTGCATCCAGGAAAAGTTTTACCAGTGCCGATGCTCTTTATTTGTTGATGCCCGACCGCTTTGCAAATGGAAATACTGCGAATGATTCCATTAAGGGGTATCATCAGGGTGTGCATAGGAATATCCCCGGAGCAAGGCATGGTGGAGATATTGATGGCATTATATCCAACATTCCGTATCTGGCTGATTTGGGGATAACCACTTTATGGACAACACCACTTTTTGATAATAATGATACCCAATATTCGTATCATCACTATGCCTGTTCCGATTATTATAAGATTGACCCCCGACTGGGGAAAAATGAAGATTATCGCAGGCTTTCCGATTCGTGTCATTCAAATGGATTGAAACTGATTATCGATGTTGTGCCAAATCATTGTGGTTCGTCCCACTGGTGGTTGAAAGATTTACCTGCAAAAGACTGGTTTAATACATGGCCTATATATACTTCTTCCAATTATAGAATGACTGCCTGGACAGATCCCCACGCTTCACTGGCCGACCGGTATCGACTCACTCATGGTTGGTTTGCACCGAATATGCCTGATTTGAATTTGCAGAATCCCTTGCTCTTCGATTATCTTCGTCAGGTGTATGTTTTTTGGATAGAATCAGCCAATATTGATGGTATGCGGGTAGATACATATCCGTATAATGATATTAAGACAGCAGCGCAATTTATTCAATCTATCCGGAACGAATATCCGGATATGAATGTGGTAGGTGAATGTTGGGTGAAAACGCCAGCCGAAATAGCTTATTATCAATCGGGCAATAACAATAAAGATGGATTCGATTCCAGGCTTACCAGTGTTATGGATTTTTGTTTGAAAGATGTTTTCAGTTCAGCTTTTAATGAAACAGAAAGTTGGGATGGTGGAATGGCACGTTTTTATTCATTGTATGCGCAGGATTTCGTGTATGCCAATCCGAATATGATCATGAATTTCCTCGACAATCATGATATCGACCGGTATTCGACTGTTGTAAAAAGGGATGTAAATAAATACAAGATGGGATTGGCTATGTTGCTTACAGCACGTGGTTATCCTCAGATTTATTATGGAACTGAGATTATGCTTGATGGTATTCCCGGCGATTATCAGGGACATCGGTTTGATTTCCCCGGAGGATGGGCAGAAGATAAAAGGAATGCATTTACCGTAAAAGATAGAACAATCGTTGAAAATGAAGTGTTCAACTATTTGAGAACGTTATTGAATTATCGTAAAAATAATCCTGTATTACAAACCGGATTGATGAAGCAATTTATCCCTGAGAATGGAATCTATGTCAATTTCAGGTTTAATGATGATAAAACAATTATGATAATTGCAAATAATAACGAACAACCCAAAGACGTAGATCTCATTCGATTCAAAGAAATGCTTTCCGGAAAGAATAGAGGGATCGAAATAACAACTTCAAAAACATATTCATTAAATTCTCCTGTTTCAGTTCCGGCTAAAACGGTTCTGATTATGGATGTTCATGAATAATAGTAATTTGTAAAACGTTAATATACAAAGTATATGAAAAATAAAGTATTATTTTTTTTATTGATAGCTCTTGTATTTTCGGGTTGTAAACCTACCACAACCTACCCCATAGATACTGAAAATAACAAGAATCTAAACTCCTTAATGACGCTGAATATTGGTAGGAATGTTATATATCTTCAGGATTTTGTGGCCAATCCATCTGAAATTGATTCAATAACTTATTCTTCAACCAAGCTAAAATGTCAGATCGATAAGAATAGAATTGTTGCTATTTTGAACGTACTTCCTGATATGGAAAATTTCGTGGACGTTAAACTATGGTTAAATGGAATTCCTTATTCCGTTCCTTGTAGAAAAACCGATAAAGCGCTTTATACCTTTACCTTTAATCCGCAGGGTAGAACCTATAAGAAAGTTCAGGTTGCCGGACAAATGAACGATTGGGCACCATCTTTATCGCCTGATTTAAAGTTGAATGACAATGGAATCTATGAGGTGAAACTCAACTTAAGTCCCGGTACCTATTTGTACCAAATGAAACTGGATGGAGAACAAAGCCATGATACGAATAATCCGGACAAGGTGGATAATGGATATGGTAAATTTAATTCCATTCTTCAGGTTGAGGGTCATAAAGATAAATCCCCGGTTCTTTATACTTCTGAATTTACCGATAAAAATATAACTCTGCTGGCTCAACATGGTGCAAAAGAGGTGTTTGTATTTTTGCAAAATTACAGGTTGCCCGATAAACTTGTGAAGGTAGAGAATGGAAAAATTATTTTTGAAATTCCGAAGGAAGCTTATAAGTTGAAACGTTCGTATTTTCGCATTTGGGCAAGTAATGAATTCGGGGTTAGTAACGATGTGCTTATCCCCCTGGAAAAAGGGAAAGTACTGACTGATTCAAAAGAAATTACCCGCGCTGACAGACGGGCACAGATAATTTATTTCATGCTTGTCGATCGCTTTAAGGATGGAGATAAAACAAATAACCATCCTATGAACAGGCCTGATGTAAACCACAAAGTGGATTACTGGGGAGGTGATTTAGCCGGTCTGCAACAAAAGATTGACGATGGTTATTTTGAAAAACTGGGTGCAAATACCTTGTGGATTTCGCCGCTAAATCAGAACCCAACTGAACCTTATGGCTATTATGCACCCATGAAAACTAAATTCTCCGGGTATCACGGTTACTGGCCAATATCTTCGTCTAAAGTAGATTTTCGTTTTGGCACCAATAAGGAATTCAGAAACCTTGTTGATGATGCGCATAAAAAGGATATGAATATCTTACTGGATTATGTTGCCCATCATGTACATATTGAACATCCTTTCTACAAGCAACATCCACAGTTTACAACATCACTGTATCTGCCTGATGGAACTATGAATACAGAGCGGTGGAATGATTACAGGCTCACTACCTGGTTTGATACTTTTTTACCAACAATTGATTTTTCAAAACCACAGGTAGTGGATATGATGACTGATTCGGCTATGTTTTGGATTAAAGAATTCAGGATCGATGGTTTCAGGCATGATGCTTGTAAACATATACCGGAACAATTCTGGAGGGAACTGACCTTTAAGATAAAAAAATATAATCTGGGAAAAAATCTATATCAGATAGGTGAAACATATGGCAGCCCGGATTTGATCAGCAGTTATCTTACTTCCGGAATGCTTGATGGTCAATTCGATTTTAATGTTTTTGATATAGCAAATACTACTTTTGCCGGAGTTGGCGGTAGTGATCTGACACAGGTGAATACCATCCTGAATTCAAGTTTGTATATTTATGGTAGCCACAACCTGATGGGTTACATCTCCGGTAATCATGATAAACCAAGGTTTATGGCGTATGCTTCAGGTGATTTGAAGTTTGGGGAAGATTCAAAAGCTGCAGCGTGGCAGCGTAATATCGGCATCACTGATTCAACAGCCTACGATAAATTATTTCTAATGCATACGTTTAATATGACTATTCCCGGAATACCGGTAATATACTATGGCGATGAAATAGGCCTGACCGGAGCCAATGACCCTGACTCACGCAGAATGATGAAATTTGACGGTTTGAATAACAGGGAATCTTCACTTTGGAAGAAGGTATCCATACTGACACATCTCCGAAGGAACAATCCGGTACTTATTTATGGGGAATTTATTACTATCCAGTCAAATAAGGATAGCTGGGTGTATGCACGAAAGTATTTTGATAAAAATGCAATTGTTTTCATCAACAACTCCTCAAACTTAAAAGCTTTTGATGTTTTGTTACCTCTGGAATTAAACGCAGTAGATCTGAAATCTACTTTTAATACTAAGTTTAAAGTATCAAACCGCACTGTAAAAATTCAATTGCCGCCTTACAGCGCTGAAATTCTACTTTAACCACTAGCCTTTCAAACCCTTCAAACTTTTTAAACTTTCAAACTTTTCAAACAACAACATATGATACAAATAAAAGATGCTGAATTAGCTGCAGAAGCTGCAAAAGGGATGGATGAATTTTTACAGGTTTTTACCGATAATTACCTGATTGCTCTGGGTGGAGGTCTCACTGCCGAAAACATGTCGTTACTTAATGGCAATCAACATACACTGCTTGCATATCATTTCTTTACAAAGGAAATGCGTGAGGGTGGTTTTGTACAACTCATCCAGAATGGATATGGAGGTTATATCTTCACCAATCCATTTGCCAAGGCCATTAAACAGTTCGGTGCCATTGAACTGGCGAAATTGATTTATAAGGCCAAAGAGATTTATGATCCAAACAAAGAACGTCTTGAAAAAGAAACTACCGATGAAGAGTTTAATGCCCTTTACGTAGAGTTTGAAGTCTTTGATGAACTGGAAGAGATATACTTTGATATTGAAGAAAAACAAACATCATTAATTGCTGCGTATGTTGATGAACACATTGCTGATTTCGCAGAGATAATTTAGATATATTAATCCGTAAATGGGTATAAAACTCCCGAGAATTGCTTCATGCAATTCTCGGGAGTTTTTATTTAAACTTTTTTGTCAAAAGAGTTTGTTTTCACACTTTTTGTACTCGTGTTTTTTGTATTCCAAAGTTTTCTGAGACTAATCATACGTCTTTGTCATGTCCTTTCCCTTTTTCCTCCCGAAACCATTCCTTTTTCTACCCATATCCCATCCATAACCCACCTTATATAATGATATGGGATATGGGTGGGATATGGGTAGGATATCTATGGGATAACTAAGAAACACCTTAAATTGCGCGACAAACAGGTGACGGACCCTTTTAAACCCTTAACCATTACAAACCCTTCAAACCCTTCAAACCTTAAAAGGTGTATTCCCTTATACCTGAAGAAGTCCAATCCATTAAAAATTCCACATTATAAGGCAAATTATCTACATCTTAGTTCAAATCAAACGGTATATTTGCATTATCCAAATTAGTACAAATCAATTAACTACAAACAACCAATTAAAGCACGAATTATATGATCAGAAGAGTACTTATTTTCATAATTGTTTTCATAGCCTCGACGCAAATGTGGGCACAGACGGTTACAATTAACGAATCGGCCGGATGGCTGGAATCCGCTTATGTGAAATGGCAGCCGTTAGCAGGAACCGGAAGCTACAATGTGTATTACAGTGGTAATGGCATCACCGACAGAAAAATTGATACTCAGCTTATCCGTTGCTATGGCAGTTATTTTCGTGCTGATATATTGGGACTTGCGGCCGGGACTTATACCATCAAAGTGGCACCTGTTATCTCGGGGGTAGAAGGAGCTGGAGCAACAACAGGAAGCATTACTGTATTGGCTCAGGATCGTACCGGTTTTGCATTTGATGGCGGACGTGTTCCGGGAGGCTATAAAGCAGATGGCACACCTAAAGATGGTGCTGTGATTCTTTATATAACACAGAATACTAAAAATACGATTTCGATGACAGTAACAGGGGCAAATGCCAATCCATGTGTGGGTTTTGAGACTATTATGGAAGGCTTTGCCAAAGGAAGAGATACCCGTCCGTTGATTGTACGGTTAATAGGAAATATAACCGACCCGGCTATTATGGCTGATGGCGATATCCTTATTACGAACAACCAAAACTCATTGAGTTATATTACTACCGAAGGTGTAGGCGATGATGCCGTCTGCAATGGTTGGTCATTCCGTGTGAAGGGAGCAACAAACGTTGAAATAAGAAATCTGGCAGCTATGAACTGTAACAGCACCGCCGGTGACGATTTCGGATTACAACAGGATAATGATCATGTATGGGTTCACAACTGTGATATGTTCTATGGCGATGCAGGGAGTGACGCTGACCAGATAAAGGGCGACGGCGCTATGGATATTAAAGGATCAACGTATGTTACAGTGTCTTATAATCACTTTCATGATAATGGGAAAAGCAGTCTTTTAGGCCTGAGCGAAAATACGACAACCGGTTTGTATATTACGTATCATCATAACTGGTTCGATCACTCTGATTCCCGTCATCCACGGGTACGTTTTTATACAGTTCACTTTTATAACAACTATTTGGATGGTATTTCAAAATATGGAGCCGGGTCAACTATGGGTTCATCATTATTTGTTGAAGGTAATTATTACCGCAATGCCAAACATCCAATGATGACTTCTATGCAGGGAACTGATGTCTGGAATACAACCACGCTGAAAAACGATCCGGGTAATATGGGTACCTTCTCCGGAGAAGACGGCGGAACGATTAAAGCATTCAATAATACATTCGATACTTCTATCGGGACCAACAATATGCGTTTTGTTGCTTATGGCGATCCAAATCCGGCTTTTAATATTGCCGGTGTTATCAGTTCCACAACCGATTTTGATGCCTATTTAGCTACAACACGTGATGAACAGGTACCTGCCACTGTGAAATCATTTCAGGGAGCCAATATTTACAACAACTTTGATACTGATGCCAGTTTATATGTAAAAAATTTAGTAATTGACGATCCTACTGCAGCTGTGGCAAAAGACACCATTTATGCCGGACGTATTAAGGGGGGTGATTTTCAATGGCATTTTAATAATGCGGTTGATGATGCTTCGTATCTTGTCAATGCACCCTTGAAAGCAGCCATCACCAACTATACAACCAAACTTGTTTTTGTTCAGGGTGAAGGCAGCCAGACGCTCACTTTACCGAACAACAACAACCAAACAGTGGCGAGTGGAACTGCGATTAATACGATTGTATTCACCTGGGGTGGCTTAGCAACGGATGCTACTGTGACAGGATTGCCTGCATCGGGTATTAGTTTTGTAAAAGATGCTACAGCCGGGACAATTACTATCTCAGGTACTCCTACCGCCACTTTGTCTTATTCTGTGACTACTTCAGGTTCAGCAGGTACACCCGCCACAGGTTCGGGAACTATCACAGTTACACCCGCAACCAGCCAGACACTTACTTCACCTGTTAACAACAACCAGACAGTTACGAGTGGTACTGCAATTACCCCGATAGTGTTCACCTGGGGGGGTGATGCAACCGATGCTACTGTGACAGGATTGCCCGCATCGGGAATTAGTTTTGTAAAAGATGCTTCAGCACGTACAGTCACTATATCGGGTACCCCAACTGCCACTGTATCTTACTCCATAAGTACTACCGGTAGTGCAGGTACTCCTGCAAAAGGATCGGGTACTATCACAGTTAACGCAGCTATAAGTATGGTGCAGAACTTTACAACTTCAGCAAAAACAAGCGCATTCTATACCATTACCGGAAATATGAATTCAACTGCAGGAAACGTAACCTATGCCGGTTTAACTTTAACTGCATGTCTTAAACTTGAATCTGCTACAACGATTACATTTACAACAACAAATGCATCAACGTTGACGTTGGTCTTTGATGCTGGCTTTGTGAAAGCTGTTAAAGTTGACGGAGTGTCATACACTGCTGTAAATGGCATTGTTACGGTTTCACTGAGTGCCGGTAATCATACTATTAGTAAAGGTGATAGTACAAACCTGTACTATATGAGCGTTGTATATACTCCTACAGGAATACAGGATGCTAAAGTGACGGAATTGACATTGTATCCTAATCCGGTAATAAATACCCTGTCAATTTCTTCCGGTAACGAATTAAAAGAGGTTGATGTATATAGTCTGACAGGTGTTTTGGTAACCCGTACCGGGGGTAATGTCAAAACCATAGATGTGAGTTGGCTGTGTAAAGGAAGTTACCTGGTAAAAGTATTAACAGCAAACGGTTCTATCACACAAAAGATGATCAAAGAATAACTGCAGAGATTTATTTTCACAGTCAATTACACACAAAGAGGGTGTCCGTTACTTACGGACACCCTCTTTGCGTGTGATTATTAATGGATTTTTTTTATTTCAACAACCCTTTTACTTTTTCCAGGTCTTCGGGTGTATCAATACCAACCGTTTCCACATCGGTGAACCCGACCATTATCCGATAGCCGTTTTCAAGCCAGCGAAGTTGTTCAAGCGATTCTGCGATCTCAAGGGGTGATTGTTCCAGTACGGTTAAATCGTGCAAAATATCGGCTCTATAGGCGTATATGCCCACATGTTTCAGGTAGGGGTGACGGGTGATCCAGTTTCCGGCATCTGTTCCACGATAGTATGGTATAATCGACCGGCTGAAATACATAGCTTCATTACGTGAATTAACTACCAGCTTAGGATTATTAGGATTATTCAGAAAATCAAATCCATCCTTTTCAGTGATCTTCTTTGCTAAGGTGGCAATTTGAGTCTCAGGTTCATCAAAGCATTTCTGCAATTCAATGATTTGTTCAGGTTGGATAAACGGTTCATCGCCCTGAACATTGATAACAACATCAAACCATTCTTCAAGTTTGGTGAATGCTTCATAACAGCGGTCTGTACCACTTTTATGCTGGTCGGAAGTCATAATGGCCTTCCCGCCAAAAGCAGTTACCGCTTCAAAGATCCGTTGGTCATCAGTTGCTACGTAAACATCAGGCAATGCTTTCGAAGCCTGTTCGTAAACCCGCTGAATCATTGTTTTACCACCAATATCCACCAATGGTTTTCCCGGGAAACGGGATGAACTGTAACGAGCCGGTATGATGCAAACAAAACGTAATGGGATGGGTATTTCCGGTTGCTGATTTTTTACCATGTTGTTATCATTCATTTTATAGTTATACTTTTCTGCTTTTGAAAATTTTCCTTTTTGTTAAGGCAAACCAACTGGTACTTCTCATTAATAAAAGTACAATGAGCGGGAATGTCGCTATATTAAATGTTTGCAGAGATACTGCAAAAACGATTAGTGCTCCCAGAATTAATAAAATGTTTACCAGTTGATAATAAAACAAAACGACCCGTAAAGGTTTTATCCATATCAGAAAAGCAAGAACAATATTCAGGGGATTAAGCCAGAGTAAATTTAAATTTGATTTGACTAAAGGATGTAACGAAAAGAACATCAGGTAAAAGGCAATAAGCCCCCCTAATCCGGTTATGAACAATATAAAAGTGTCAAATGCCTTGAAATGTCGTTTCCCTTCTTTTACATCCCAAACTGTTAAGATAATTCCCAAAACCAGTAGTATTAGTGAAATTGTTGCCGGTTTAAATAGCCAGGAATCAGTTGGGACGTTTGTATCCTTTTTGCTGACCAATGTGTTTTTTTGTGTTACCAGGTTTCTGGTCTGACCGTTTGGAGAAATTACCCGGGCTGTTTGAAATTCAATCATAAGATTCTCAGGGAGAAACATACCTTCACTTACATTGGCGTATTGATCGGCATCCAATCCAAATACAATATCAATTCCAAATTTAAGCCATGTATCGGTTCCAACATAAGTCCCTATCCAATCGCGATAGGTTTTGGAATCTGAATCGGGTTGAAATTTTATATACCCGTTGAGCGCAGCAATGATCTTATCGCGGGGTCTGGTTGAACAGTTGTCAAAAACAAAATTATACCGGTATGTTCTGTTTTGAGGTTCGTAATTTTTCAATAATAAATTGATTAAATTCTTCTTTTCAGGTTGGGTCAGGTTTAATATTTGTTCCCATACCATTGAATTCCGTTGAGCATATTCAGGTAAAAAATACCTGGTATCATAAATCCCCAATTGGTAATCCGTTTCTCCTTTTATAAATTTATAATAAAAGTTTTCCGTCTCAAAGCTAAAGATACCGTAATTGAAAACCAGATCATTTCCACTTTTTGCATCATTTATCCGGATGGCAGTATGCCCGAATTTAGAATAAACTTCTTCTCCCGGTGAACATGTAATCAAACTAATAACGGCGGAATCACTGAATGAGATTTGTTGTGCATTTGAACTTAAAATGCATACGAGTAGAATTGCAATGATTGAGAATCTTTTCATCTAAAATTTATTTTATAAGATTCTACAAAAGTAATTCTATTTATTTAATTATTTTAGGAAAAGATTTAATGATTACCCGCGCAAAAAAATGTTTAAATTAAAACAGACATTTGTAATTGGAATTATGACATAAAAAATTTATTTTTTGAATTATTAAATGGATTTTTTTGATAATTGGTATGTTTATCTCAAAAAATTACTAAATTTGTGCTTTATAACATTGTTGTCAAACATATTTGTTTCAAAATTATATGGCAAAAAAGCATGTTTCTGATCTCAAGCCTCTGGAAGATATTTTAACCGTTTGGGATGTTTTAACACCGGATGAGAGGCAATTTATACGCAATAATTACACGGTTCATTTTTTTAAAAAGAATGAAATCATTCATAGTGAGGGCGAATTGCCAACTCATATGATGATTCTGGCCAGTGGTAAGGTGAAAGTATATAAAGAGGGAGTAGGAAGCCGTTCGCAAATTATCAGAATGCTAAAACCGGGAGAACATTTCGGTTATCGGGCTATTATTGCAAATGAAACATATAATACCAATGTTACTGCTTTCGAAGCTTCAGTTGTTTACATGATTAAAGCGGAGATCTTTTTGTCGATATTAAGACACAACAATGCTTTTTGTTACCGTTTCTTAGAAGAATTAGCAACCGATTTGGCTGCTTCCGATGCCCGTACTGTAAATCTTACCCAAAAACATATACGTGGCAGGCTGGCAGAGGCACTCCTTCTGCTCAAAACCAATTATGGTATGGAGGAAGACGGAGCAACAATCAGTATATATCTATCGCGTGAGGATCTGGCCAATTTATCAAATATGACCACCTCAAATGCTATCCGGACACTTTCAAATTTTGTGAATGAACATGTAATTGCCATGGATGGACGTAAACTGAAAATAATTGACGAAGAAAGACTTCGCAAAATCAGTAAAATGGGTTAATAATTCAGTATTGTCATAACGTCCTTTTATTCTGCTAATTGTTCGTAAATTTTACATTTTATTTAAACAAGCTCACCCAAAGTTGGTTTTATAGTTGTAATAACCTCTCGAATTCCAACAAACTTCAGAAATTATGAATGCAGGACAGATTCATGCAACCTTTAAAACCATATCACACTTCCTTGTTTCAGGGCAGGTGAAAAATGCATTTGATAAAATCAGGGTTTTGGTTGATGAGTTGCAAATTGGTGAATATGGTGACCGGTTAGAAGACCTGGAGCAGAATTATCGTTTTTTACTTCATTACTATATAACCGGGGTTGATGATCCTCAGCGCAAAACCGTATATAATAAATTAATTGCCAAGATATTTGTCTTGAATTCAGAGTTAAGGGAAGAACTCATTCTTCGGAATTCTTCCAATTACGAATATACTCAGAAACGTTACTATCCACACACTAAAAGACATCATACAACAATTGACCTGTTTAATGCCTTAAAATACTACCACAGCCAGACTGCATTAATAAAAAACGGTGAGGATGTACAACTTGCTGAACTAAAAAGGTTACGTTCTAATTATGAGTCGCTGATCCCTGAGTTGTTTGGGTTGTTTTGGCTTTCTACAGTTGTTGGATCCCAGGAAAAGATACTTTTTAACGAGGCGTTGCACGCTGATTATCCCGGTTGGATTGAAAAATCGGTTTTAATTTCAGCACTTACGCTGAATCTGTGGCGTATGTTCGATGAAAATAAGCTCATGTTGCTGTTCGATGCCTGCCTGGTTGATGATCAGAAGGTAAAACAACGTGCATTGGTGGGTTTATGTTTTGTAATGGCTAAATATAACCGGTTTTTACCGTTCTTCCCTTCAATTCGGAATCGATTGGTCTTGTTAGCCGATGATCATCATGTCGTTGAAAACTTTCAGAATATCATTATTCAGATTATTGCCACAGCCGAAACTGAAAAGATCACTAAGAAGATGCAGGAAGAAATATTGCCTGAAGTGATGAAAATCAGCCCCATGTTGAAGGATAAAATGGATGCCGATACTTTATTAAACTCCGATGAGTGGGGTGAGGAGAACCCTGAATGGCAGGAACTTCTAGAACAAAGTGGTGTCTCGGATAAGTTGAAAGAGCTTAGTGAACTTCAATTGGAGGGAGCAGATGTTTATATGAGCACATTTTCACTACTCAAGAATTTTCCTTTTTTCTCGGAATTCACAAACTGGTTCATGCCTTTTGATTCACAGAATTCAGCCATAAATGAATTGTTTAAATCGGATGACAAAACATTGCTATCTGCTTTTGTAAGCAATAACATTATGTGTAACTCAGATAAATATTCTTTTTGTTTAAGCATTCTCCAGATGCCCGAGTCCCAGCGTGGCATGCTGAAACAATCGTTCAAAATGGAAGCTGAACAATTGGATGAAATGGCTAAAGATGAGGCAATTTTAACTCCAAATGTTGCTTCAAAGAATATATCGAGGTTGTATATTCAGGATTTATTCCGGTTCTTTAAACTAAATCCGCAGCATGGTGATTTCTCTGATATGTTTTCTTTTTCGCTTTTAATGCATCGTTCCTATTTGTTTGAAATATTATCTGCAAACAGGGATTTTGAATTAAACATAGCTGAATATTACTTTTCTAAAAATCATTATACACAGGCATTGGAATTGTTTGAGAAAATCCTGTATGAGATAACCCCAACTGCTGCAATATATCAGAAAATAGGATATTCTTATCAAATGACTTCGCAATTTCCAAAGGCGCTTGATGCATATTTAAAATCCGATTTAATTCAAACGAATGATATATGGACTGTTCGTAAGATTGCGCTTTGTTATCGTATTATGGGTGAGTTTGAAAAAGCACTTGAATTTTATCAACAAGCCGATTACCTGAAACCAAATCAATTGTCTGTTTTGATGCAGATAGGTCATTGCTATGTTGAGTCAGGGAAATACAAAGAAGCATTGGGTGTTTACTTTAAATTAGATGCAACCAGCGATGAGAATGTAAAAGTGTGGCGTGCCATTTCATGGTGCTCATTCATTTCAGGGAATATTCCTCAATCTGAATATTATGTAAAAAAATTATTGGAGAATGAGCCCAATGCACACGATTATCTCAATGCGGGTCATATATCATGGTGCCAGCACAAGTTGGAAGCTGCCATTGAATTTTATCAAAAGAGTTTAAGTTTACAGCAGAATAGTTGGGAGTTATTCCTTGAAGCATTCAATGAGGATAAATCTTTTCTGATTGCCAATGGAATTGATGCTGCTGAAATCCCTCTGCTCCTTGATTCAATTGTGGTTTAGGGGAAATCATTCCTCATACCTCATACCTCATTCCTCATTCCTCATTCCTCATTCCTCATTCCTCATTCCTCATTCCTCATTCCTAAAACCTGTACCCCAATCCCCATTCTATAAATTCAGCTTTCTGAAGGTGGGTTTTTAAACCCAATGATATGAATATATTGTTATCAAGGGCATACTTCATAGTAGCCCGTGAGTAAAACCAACCATCTTCTTTATTAATATCATAGGAGTAGATGAGCGGTTTGTTTAATGATCCGTTACTGGCATCCAGGTAAGGGGATGTATTCTTAAGCGGGTCGTACAGATAGATGCCAAAATCAAAACCAGCGGTTAAACGTCCTAGCAGCATTTCATGGTGCCATGAAGTGCCGATTCTTAATTTATTCCTCAATTCATTCGTTGTGATATAGGTCCTTTTGTAAAGAGAAGTCCCGTCGTAAACGCCATCGTAGAAAACATCAATTCCTGCGCCCATCCGGTAGTAATTGGTTATAGGCCGGTAAGCGCTCAGTACCAGGGAGGCAATCGGATATGTCCGGTTGTCTAAATAGTATGATTGTCGAAAACCTCCTGAAGCTATTATTTCAAAAGTAAATTTACGTGGAATATCTGAAAGTATCTTTTTAGGGGGGAACCTGAACTTCCTGTAATCCGGAAAGTATTTGATTCCTGCGAATCCATTCAATAGATTTAATCCTGAATTTGGAACTACAGTACTGCCATTCGATATATGGTTCCAGGTATATTCGGCTGTTAAGCTGAAGCACCTTCCGATGGGTATTTCAAGACTCCCTCCCCCGGAAAAATACACATTCAACGGTGATCCGATAGCTGTATTTGTGCTGTCGAAAGGTATAACCTCTCCTTGTGAATTCGTGTTTGTGTTTTGGTATGTTTTTGTCAGGTAGCTGACTCCGGCACCAGCTTTCAGGTTTAATTTGAAATATCTTGACCGTATCAGGGGAAAACTGATGTAAGGATAAAGTGCAAAGGCATTCCCCAGTTGCTTTGTATTTCCCAGGTTGAGCCATACAGTTCCCAGTCCGATAACCGGGAATGCATTAAATTGCTGCCATGGTTTTTCTCCCACTGTTTGAAATTCAACAGAGAATTCCGTTCCAAAAACATGATCCTCAATCAGCGGTTTTACATGCTGGTCGTGTGGGACGATTGTCCCGTAAATGCCTTGTACTTTGAAACTATATGGTTCACTTGTTTGAGCTTGGAGTAAATTTGTCAATAAAATGAATATGAAGGAAAAAAGGGTGTATTTCATGGTTTTGAGAGAGGTATTTGTTTTTCCATTCATTTTTTTTGGTTACCTTTGACACCGCAAATGTAACAAAAATCAATTGCAAATAAAGGCTTTTGAAAGTAAAAAGTAAGAAATAGAATCGGTAATCGAACCACATAATCCATGTTTACAATTTTCAAAAAAGAATTGCGTACCTTTTTTAGTAATGCAACCGGATACATTGTTATTGGCATTTTTTTAATTCTCACAGGTCTGTTTCTATGGGTTGTCCCAGGTGAATACAATATTCTTGATGCCGGTTATGCCAATGTCGATGGGCTTTTTTATCTGGCTCCCTGGTTGTTCCTGTTTCTTTGCCCGGCTGTCACTATGCGCCTTTTTGCAGAAGAAGTGCAAACCGGAACCTGGGAACTACTCGTAACAAAGCCTGTGAGCAAAATGCAAATTGTGTTGGGAAAGTACCTGGCAGGTCTTGTATTGGTTTCACTGGCAATCCTCCCTGTTTTAATTTATTATTTCTCGGTTTCTTCAATGGCTGAACCTGCAGGAAATGTTGATTCCGGAGCATTCTGGGGATCATTTATCGGCCTGTTTTTCCTGGCAGCCGTATATGTTGCCATTGGTACCTTTTCCTCATCGCTTTCGGGCAATCAAATTATTTCATTTGTGGCGGCAGTAGTACTTTCCTTCTTTGCCTACTATGGCTTTGAAGTGCTGACAGGTTTTTTCACTTCAGGCCAATCTGTACAACTGATTGATTCTCTTGGAATTCATGCTCATTATAAATCAATGAGCCGTGGAGTGATCGATTCAAGGGATTTACTCTATTTTATAATTGTTAGTTCGATATTCCTGTATGCAACACGTTGGAAACTTAACAAGGGTTGAACCAGACTGATAATGGAAGATTTGCTTTAAACGATAGATTATAGATATATAGATATACTGGATATGAACAAACCATTGATTTTAATTACGAATGATGATGGGCACGATGCCCCGGGAATAGAGATATTAACCCGGTTAATGACCCAAATAGGTGATGTAGTTGTAGTAGCTCCCGATGGAGCCCGCTCGGCACAGTCGAATGCATTAACAGTTACCCATCCTATTCGTTTTAAGAAAATAGAAGAAAAAGAAGGACTTGTTCGTTATATGTGTACAGGCACTCCAACCGATTGTGTTAAGTTAGCCTTGAATGAAATTGTTGAACGCAGACCCGATTTGGTAGTAGCAGGAATAAACCACGGTTCCAACTCAGCTATTAATGTGATCTATTCCGGTACCATGGGGGCAGTACTTGAAGGTTGTGAAAATGGGATCTTGTCAATTGGCTTTTCCATAAACGATCATACGATGGATGCTGACTTTTCTTTTTTTGAGAAATACGTGTTGCAGATTACACGCGAAGCATTGCAGCATGGCTTGCCCCACGCAACATGTCTGAATGTGAATGCTCCGGTGGGAGAAATAGCCGGAATACGTGTTGCCCGCCAGTGTGATGGTCGGTGGACAAAAGAATATGCCAAACGTACTGATCCACGTGGCGGTGCCTATTTCTGGTTGACAGGCTACTTTGAAAATCACGAACCTGAAGCTGAAGATACCGATGAATGGGCATTGGACCATGGCTATATTTCCATTGTGCCTACAAAAATTGATCTGACAGCCTATGAAGTCATGGATAAAATACGCAACTGGAGTTTAGAATAAATCTGTTGTATGGAACGATTCAATCATTTCCTGTATGGTTTTGTTCCCGGATTGTTGCTTCCGGTACTTTTTATGTGGATTTACCTGAACAGGTTTTACCCGGGAGATGTATCCTTTTTAGAAACCATGAAACAACTCTATCCGGGGATTATACTGGGGAAATTGTTGTTGCTCTCTATCATGCCCAATTTGCTCTTTGTTTTTGTATTCTACAAAATGGATAACTTTAAAATAGCAACTGGCATGATGCTGGGAGGTATGCCTTATCTGGTAGCCAGTATCTTTATGCTTAGTTAATTTAGTTGATTAGTTGATTAGTTGATTAAGTTAATTAGTTGATTGGTTAGAACGAGCTATTCGGGCTAATTAGTAATTGATTCATTCGGGCCAATGAAACCGGTACTTAATACATTCAATCAACCATTCAACTCAGTCAACCAATTAACTATTTAACCAATCAACCAATCAACCAATCAACAAATTAACCAATCAACTAAATCATGAAATACTTTATCATTGCCGGAGAGGCTTCAGGCGATTTGCATGCATCGAATTTAATGCGGGAGCTTAAGGTAGAAGATACTCAGGCTGATTTTTGTTTTTTAGGAGGTGATTTAATGCAGGCCCAGGGCGGGAAAATGATAAAGCATTATCGTAAAATGGCTTTTATGGGATTTTGGGGAGTATTGAAGAATGCCAGGAAAGTGCTGAATAATATCAACGAATGTAAGAAGGCTATCATTAGTTATCAACCCGATGTCGTTATTTTAGTAGATTATCCGGGTTTTAATTTGCCTATGGCACGTTTTACGAAAGAAAACATGAATATCCCGGTGTATTATTATATTTCCCCTAAAATATGGGCATGGAAGGAACACCGGATTAAAGCCATCAAAGAGTATGTTGATAAATTATTCACAATCTTTCCTTTTGAGACTACGTTTTATGCCCGCCATAATTATCCCGTTGAATACATTGGAAACCCGTCAGTTGATTCCGTGTATATGCGGCCAAACCAAGAACAGACTTTTAAAGAATTCTGCACAATAAATAAGTTGACAAGCAAACCTATTATAGCCCTGTTGGCCGGTAGCCGAAAACAGGAAATATCGGCCTGTCTGCCCAGAATGATCCATGCCACGCAGCGTTTTCCTGAATACCAGGCAGTCATAGCAGGTGCCCCCGGCATTGATCCGTCATATTATAAATCCCTTTTGAATGATAAAAGTGTGCGGATTACATTCAATCAAACCTATGAATTGCTTCAACAGGCTAAAGCTGCTGTGGTCAATTCAGGTACGGCAACACTTGAAACGGCTCTGATTGGAACTCCTCAGGTAGTAGTGTACAATGTTTATTTCGGCAGGTTTATGATGCTGTTAAAGGATTACTTTGTGAAGGTAAAGTACATTTCGCTGGTGAACCTGGTAGCCGAAAAAGAAGTGGTGAAAGAATTGATGGCTCATTTCTTTACGGTTGAGAATGTTTCAAAAGAGTTGGATAATATCCTGCATGATAAAACCTACCGGGAAAACATGCTCCATGAATATGCCATTATGAAAGACTCGTTGGGTGGACCGGGTGCTGCTTCCAAAGCGGCAAAGAAAATGGTGGAATTCCTGAAAGCCAAATAATATTACTTTGTAATATTAACCTTCGGTGATATTTGCTTCGCGATATTATCTTATCTGTCAATCGAACCTACAATCGAAGCTTCTTACCCAAAACGCGGAACGCGGAACATTGAACACGAAACACGGAACGTGAAATTACGCTATCACGCACGCCATAGCAATGCTGTAGAACTTCGAATCAATGCTTTCGCTGCGTGAAGTCAACACCACCGGTTTGTCGGTACCCTGCAGTAATCCTCCCATCTCGGCACCGGCAAAAAGTGATAATCCCTTGTAAAAGCAATTCGCGCATTCAAAGTTTGGAAAAATAAGAATATCTGCATCCCCCAGTACAGGAGTTGGAACATTCTTTATGCTTCCACGTTCTTTATCAAGCGCCAGGAAAATATCCAGAGGCCCGTCCATGATCACATCCCCAAATTCACCATTGCGCCACATTTGCATGATGTCCAGGTAATCCTGCATATACTGGATTTTCGGGTTGGCTACTTCAGTAGCATGAATCAATGCAATCTTAGGCTTTGGAATGCCAAATTTATACGCCATTTCTATTGAATATTTGATCATTGCGGTACGTTGTACCAGGTTGGGTGAAGGAATGACTACCGGGTCGGAAAAGAATACCAGTTTGTGGTATCCGGGTATTTCCATCGCGGCATTGAAGGTAAGGACTTTCCCTGCAGGCAAAATTCCTTTCTCCTTGTCCAGGATGGCCCGCAGCAATACATCGGTATTTACCAGCCCTTTCATGAGTATATCGGCTTCCCCCTCTTTTACCATTCGTACAGCTTCGAGTGTGGCAACATGAACTTCGGGGATATCAATGATGTGAATAAAAGGCGATAGCTTCTGTTCGAACAGGTGTGGCGATTCGATAGAAGCAACATCACCGATTAAAAAAGCTTCCACGATTCCCAGGTCAACTGCCCTGACCACAGCATCCAACGTATGTGAATCAACAGCATTCGCTACTGCCATGCGTTTCCGGCTATTCACACTGGTAAGGTGTGCCGTTAATTCCGCAAAACTTGAAATTGATTCCATTCAGAAGATTTTTTGTGGGGTTTAAAAGACAAATATATGATTATTTTTTTACTGCAACAATACCTACAAACTGTTTCGGGGCTTATGCTATAATTATTTGTCTTCTAAGTTTTTATCCAAATTTCAGAATGCGGATTGATTGCTTTCTGTTTTTAAATATTTCGACCTGAAATGAAAGGAATAGTACTAAATTTGAATGCAGGATGTCAAATTGTAACTTCATGCTTTGAGAAAATGAAGAAATTAAATTTAAATTATTTTTTTAGTTGATCGTTAAATATTTTTAAACATGCACTCTCATGAATTTCTAATTGTTTCTTCCCAACATTCTAAAGAAACATATTCCTTGCAATCTATTTTTGGCCTATTCGTCGTTATTGTATTGAGAGGATTGGTTGAGGATGGGTTGAGGGTTGGTTGAGGGCTCAGTGAGGGTAATCCTCAATCTACTCTCAACCAATTCTCATTTGCTCCTCATTGATGAGTGGACAAATGTATTCTAAAATGCAAAAAAAAAGTGAATGTTTTCAAACTTTTGGCAGATGGAATTATCATGAGGCAAAAGATAATTGAATTTACTCCTTAACAGGGTTTTATCTGACGTTTCCATATTTTGGATAATCAATTTGGAGCTAATTTTTTTATTTAAACTAAAAAGAAATTCACATTTCAATGAAACTGAATTTTCTTTGTATCTTTGAACGTTTTTTTAATAAATATTGGAAAAAAGACAGACGAGGAAAAATGCAGGACAAAGGTTTATTTGTAAATGAGAAAGCAGCACGTCAATTGCACTTAATTTCATGAGCTATTGTTCGTAGGAAATTAAAAACAGGATAATTAAAAACAGATTACAAACAAATAATAAATTTAATAATTGCCCTACATGAAGCGATTTAGATTAATGAACAACATCTTCGGATGGGTAGCTTTTGCCATTGCTGCTGTGACTTATTTATTGACTATGGAGCCAACTGCCAGTTTCTGGGATTGTCCTGAATTTATTACAAGTGCATTTAAACTCGATGTAGGTCATCCACCCGGAGCGCCGTTATCCATGTTGGTTGGTCATCTTTTCTCCTTGTTTGCAAAAGATACCGCTCATGTTGCCATCATGGTAAACTCTTTAACCGCTTTATGCAGTGCCTTTACCATTCTATTTCTGTTCTGGACCATCACACACCTGGCTCGAAAAGTAGTTATTAAAACGGAAGAAGATTACAGTACCGGAAATGTCATTGGCATTCTGGGTGCCGGAATGGTGGGTGCACTGGCATATACTTTTTCCGATACTTTTTGGTTTTCGGCAGTAGAGGCTGAAGTATACGGTTTCTCTGCATTGTTCACAGCGTTGGTATTTTGGCTTATACTGAAATGGGAAACAGTTGCCGACAATCAGGGCTCAGATCGTTGGCTTATTTTGATCGCTTATATGATGGGACTATCCATCGGAGTTCACTTATTAAACTTACTGACTATTCCGGCCCTGGTACTGGTGTATTATTTCAAAAGAAATACTCCATCGGTAAAAGGGATAGTGGTTTCCCTGGTGGTCGGTGTGATATTGCTTGCAGCCGTTTTGTACGGATTAATTCCTGGCTTTCTGGAAGTGTCAGCATGGTTTGAACTTTTCTTTGTTAATACACTTGGGTTTGGATTTAATACAGGATTGTTTGTCTATATTATTTTGACCATTGGGCTTTTAACCTGGGGTATTTATGAATCGTATAGTAATAAAAGTTATCTTCGGATTGCATTGTCATTTGTGTTGGCATTGACAATGGAAGGGCTTCCTTTTTTCAGTGGAAATATATTATTGGGTATTTTGATCATTGCTGGCATAAGTGCTTTTTTTTATTTTAAAAAGACAAAAATCAGTGTGCGTTGGGTCAATACTTTTTTGATTATGATTTCGATGATTCTGATTGGCTTCTCTTCGTATACTGTCATTGTTATCCGCTCGGGGGCAAACCCAACCATGGATCAGAATAACCCTGACAATTTGTTTTCGTTGAAATATTACCTGAACCGGGAACAGTATGGTGAGACTCCGTTACTTTTCGGTTCAACTTTTAATGCTCCCTACAAACTTAAAGTGGAAGGGAATATGTGTACCCCGGTAATGAAGGAACAGGGCCATCCACTTTATAATGTGGGTAATAAAACTTCAGCAACTGATAAGGACAAATATGTAATCATCGGGCACAAGGGCGACAATGAAGTTGTTATGGATGAACGTTTTGATATGTTCTTTCCACGAATGTACAGTCCTGATCCGCGACATATCGAAGCTTACAAGGTATGGGGACAAATTACGGGAGAGACTGTGAATTATGAATATTGCGGTCAGCAAAAGAGTGAAATCAAACCGACTTTTATCGAAAATATGCGGTTCTTTTTCAACTATCAGGTAAATTTCATGTACTGGAGGTATTTTATGTGGAATTTTAGCGGACGACAGAACGATATCCAGGGGAACGGTGAAATAGATCATGGAAACTGGATTACCGGAATCGGTTTTATTGATAATATACTTGTTGGAAACCAAAAAAACCTGCCATCTGAACTCAGGGATAATAAAGGACATAATACTTATTTTATGTTACCTCTGTTATTAGGGGTAATTGGAATGTTGTTTATGATATATGGAGGTAAATATGGAGTCGAAGGATTCTGGTTGATCGCTTTATTATTTATCCTTACAGGTATTGCCATTGTAGTTTATCTCAATCAACCTCCTTATCAGCCCAGGGAACGTGATTATGCCTATGCAGGTTCTTTCTATGCTTTTTGCATTTGGATAGGAATGGGAGTCTTGGGAATCACGAAAGTGATAACTCAAATCTTCCCCAAAATCCCGAAATCAGTTACAGCGGTTGTAGTAACCATTTTCTGTTTGGGAGTACCTGCATTGATGGCACAGCAAAATCTGGATGATCACAATCGCAGCAACCGGTATACTTGCCGTGACTTTGGGCAGAACTACCTGAAATCGTGTAAACCGAATGCCATTATTTTTACCATGGGGGATAACGATACCTTTCCGTTATGGTATAATCAGTCGGTGGAAGGAGTCGGTACGGATATACGGGTCTGCAATTTGAGTTATTTGCAAACTGACTGGTACATTGGTCAAATGCAACGAGCCGCTTATACATCTCAACCCCTTCCGATCTCATGGCAACCAAAAGATTACACCGGAAGTAAAAATGATGTTGTGGAGGTAGATTCTTTGATCCCGGCACTGGATGTAAAGACGGCATTTAAATTTATTTTAAGTGATGACCCGCAAACTAAAGTTAAAGGAATGTCGTATATTCCAACCAATCATTTGTATTTACCGGTTAATGCCCGTCAGGTTGTTCAATCCGGAGCAATGCCTGCATCACGTACAGCCGAAATCATTCCACAAATCAATTTTGATATAAAAAGCAGAATCACTAAAAGTGATTTGATGATTATTGAGATGCTGAAAGAAAACAACTGGAAACGCCCTGTATATTTTGCAATCTCCATAGGAGGTGAATACCTGGGTCTAACCGACCATTTTGAAAGAACAGGTATGGCTTATCAGATTTTGCCGGTGGGGGTAAAAGGTGCAGGCCCGAGAGTCAATACTGATGAAATGTACAATAATATGATGTACAAATTCAAATACGGGAATATCTCCGACCCAAAAGTCTATCTCGATGAAACAACAATGAATGCCTGCCTGACACACAGGGCCATGTTTGTGTGCCTGATTGGAGCGTTGATAGACAAAGGGGAGATGGCACGTGCCAAAAAAGCGTTGGATTATTGTAATAAAATGATTCCGGGTGAAACAGTTCGGCACAGCTATTCTTCACTACAACTGGCCATGTATTATTATTCACTGAACGAATCACTCAAAGGAAATGCGATTATGGATGCATTGGCAAAAGATTGTGTCGAAAATCTGAGATGGTATTTAAGCCTGAATAAATATCAGATACAAAGTGTTTCAAACCGGGTGAGTCAAAATTTCGGCATGCTTTATCAGGTGTTGAATGTATGTAAACAAGCGAAACAAAATTCTATATTAGAAAAATATATGCCTGCATACATGGAGTTATCAAAAAAAGTGCAAATTTAAAAGAGTAGATTTTTTTAATGAATTACTGATTCTTTTTTTCAACCTCATTTTTTTATAGCGGGGACACTAAAGGCTTGAAACATGTCTTTAAGCGTCCCCGTTAGTAATAATATAAAATGGGATCATCAGTTTTACGGCATATATTCATCCTCGGTAGATAAATACAAAAATTTTGGTTTAAAACGCTTTACGGTTAATCATATTCAGAAATACAAGCTTGTTTTCATTAGGTTTCCCGCTTTAGCATAAACATTTTGTAATGAAACTTTTAATTTAAACTAAAAAGAATTTCACATTTCACGCATACTGAATTTTCTTTGTATCTTTGAACGTTTTTTTAATAAATGAGGGAAAAAGCTTGAACTGTCAGGATAATAGACAAAATAACACTTGATAACGAGAAAACAGAACGTCATACACACTTAATTTCATGAACTTTTGTTCGCAGAAAATAAAGAATAAGAAAATTCAGAAAATAACATAAACAACAAAATAGTACAAACAAATAATAAATTTAATAATTGCCATACATGAAACGATTTAGATTAATGAACAACATCTTCGGATGGGTAGCATTTGCTATTGCTGCATTGACGTATTTGCTAACCATGGAGCCAACTGCCAGTTTCTGGGATTGCCCTGAGTTTATTTCATCTGCATTTAAACTTGATGTAGGCCATCCACCAGGAGCACCTTTTTTCATGTTGATGGGACATTTCTTTTCATTGTTTGCTAAAGATGTAAGTCATGTAGCCATTATGGTAAATTCATTGACTGCATTTTGCAGTGCATTTACTATTTTGTTTTTATTCTGGACAATCACACATTTGGCACGGAAAGTAGTCATCAAATCAGAAAATGATTACACCACAGGAAATATAATAGCCATTTTAGGAGCCGGGATGGTAGGCGCATTGGCTTATACATTTTCGGATACGTTTTGGTTTTCAGCTGTCGAGGGTGAAGTGTATGGTTTTTCATCGTTGTTCACGGCATTGGTGTTCTGGCTTATCCTGAAATGGGAACGGGTTGCCGATCGTCCGGGTTCAGATCGTTGGCTGATATTTATTGCCTATATGATGGGATTGTCTATCGGGGTTCACATTCTGAACTTGCTGGCCATTCCGGTTCTGGTTCTTGTGTATTATTTCAAGAAACATACTCCTACTGCAAAAGGTGTCATAGTAGCTTTGGTAGCTGGTGTTGTTATCCTGGCCACTGTATTGTACGGTTTAATCCCGGGTTTTGTACAGGTAGCAGGATGGTTTGAGATATTGTTTGTAAATAATTTTGGATTTGCGTTTAATACCGGCTTGTTTGTTTATATCATACTGACTCTGGCCATTTTAGGATGGGGTATTTATGAAACGTATGTCAACAAGAGCAAATTGCGTATGGCCATTTCTTTTGTATTGGGTATTGCCATTGTAGGGATTCCTTTTTACGGAAGTCATGTAATATTAGGAATTATACTTATTGCTGCAATGGTAGGTTTGTTTTATTATAAACGAAAAGATATCGGTGCCAGATGGTTAAATACGGTTTTACTTATGATTACTGTTGTGCTGATTGGGTATTCTTCATATGCTGTTATTGTTATCCGTTCGACTGGAAATCCAACTATGGATCAAAACAATCCTGACAATGTATTTTCGTTGAAATACTATCTTAACCGCGAACAATATGGTGATACGCCGTTACTATACGGCAGGACATACAATTCACCGGTGAAGCTAAGAGTAGATGGGAATATGTGTGTGCCTGAACAAACCCAGGGAGATGCAACGTACACCCAACAACCTAAGGCTTCGGCAACAGATAAGGACAAATACATTATAACCGGTTACAAAACCGATTATGTAATGGATGAACGGTTTAATATGCTGTTTCCACGAATGTATGACGATAAACCGCAATCCATCGAAGCTTATAAAGCCTGGGGAAAGATTACAGGTGAAACAATAACCTATGACTATTGCGGTCAGCAAAAAAGCGATATCAAACCAACTTTTATTGAAAATATGCGTTTCTTTTTCGACTATCAGTTGAATTTCATGTACTGGCGCTACTTCATGTGGAATTTTAGCGGCAGGCAGAATGATATACAGGGATATGGCGAAATCGACCGTGGTAACTGGATTACGGGGATTGGACTGATTGATAATATGCTGGTAGGCGACCAGAAAAATCTCCCTTCTGAATTAAGAGATAATAAGGGTCATAATACCTATTACCTTTTACCATTAATCTTAGGTATATTCGGAATGTTATTCCTGATTTACGGGGGTAAAAAAGGAGTGGAAGGTTTTTGGATCACCATGTTGCTTTTTATCCTGACGGGTATAGCTATTGTGGTATATCTGAATCAATCGCCATATCAGCCGCGTGAAAGGGATTATGCCTATGCCGGTTCGTTCTATGCATTTACCATCTGGATCGGGTTGGGCGTACTGGGAATCTTAAAAGGGTTGGACAAATATATTTCGGGTATTCCACGCACAGTAAGTGCAGTAGTCGTGACAATTATATGTTTGGGTGTCCCTGCATTAATGGCACAACAGAACTGGAATGACCATGATCGCAGCAATAGGTATACCTGTCGTGATTTTGGACAAAATTACCTTGCCTCTATTAAGCCGCAAGCTATTATTTTCACCAACGGTGAT